>Ga0315291_10000033_pt1 | contig 142041 bp, 115 predicted proteins | sample YL17G12_20_MG_FD_203070 | JGI IMG/M metagenome (GOLD analysis project Ga0315291, IMG submission 203070) | Sediment microbial communities from Yellowstone Lake, YNP, Wyoming, USA - YL17G12_20 | ecosystem: Environmental > Aquatic > Freshwater > Lake > Sediment | place: USA: Wyoming | collected... | reverse complement strand
TAAAAAGATGATCCACTTCTTCTTCGATCGAGGTATCTCCACAAAGGATGGCGGCAAGCTCAACTTTCAAATCGTCGGCTAATTTTTTCCCTTCACTCAACAGTTCATAAGCAACCGATTGAACCTTCCCTTCCCTTTGCTCGGCGAAAACCCACACTCCCTTGTAGTGGCTGATATCAGCGCTGGATTCTTTTTCAATCTCAATTTCGATGGCGTCAAATTTACAAGAGGGGATACATGCTCGGCAAAGCGTGCATTTATCAAGGTCAATGACCGCTTTCTTCTTTGGTTTTTTTCCTTCTTCGGCGGGAAGTTCTTCCATCCTTATGGCGTCAAAAGGACAGGCCACAGCGCAGAGAGTGCAGCCCGTGCATTTATCTAATAATATTTTTATGCTCATTAGATGATCTTTCTTTCCTTGAGCTTGGCAATGAGCCTGTCGGCGATCTCTTCCGGCTCACCGGCCAAGGTTTCTCCTCCCCCTTTGGGTGGGGGAGTAAAAATCCTAACTACATTAGTTGGAGAACCGTTCAGGCCGATGTTTATAAGATCGGCCTCGATATCGGTTGCGGTCAAATTTTTTATTTCTGCCTTTTTGGCTTTCATCATCCCTTTAAGGGAAGGCAAGCGGGGTTCATTTATTTGTTTGACTACGGTCACCACGGCGGGCAGGGGACATTCGACGACCTCATTCACCTCTTCCAGCAGCCGCTCAACCTTGAGCTTTGAATCGCGGATTTCAATTTTGGAGGCAAAAGTAATTTGCGGGATTCCCAGCCATTCGGCAATCCCGGGGCCAACCTGGGCGGTGTCCCCATCGATGGCTTGCTTGCCGCAAAGGATTAGATCAAACTTCCCTATTTTCTGGATAGCTCGGGAAAGGGTGTAAGAAGTTGCCCAGGTGTCGGAGCCGGCAAAAGCGCGGTCCGAAATCAGAACGGCTTCGTCAACTCCCATGGCAATGGTGGTGCGCAGAGCTTCGGCGGCCTGGGGAGGCCCCATGCTGATGGCGGTGACGGTGCCGCCGTGTTTTTCTTTCAGTTGCAGCGCGGCCTCAATCGCGTTTTCATCAAAAGGATTGATGATGGAAGGGACTCCTTCCCGGATCAAGGTGTTGGTTTCGGGGTTAATCTTAACCTCGGTGGTATCGGGAACTTGTTTTAGGCAAACGATAATATCCATGGGGCTATTTTTTCGAGGCGCTTTCTTTGATCAGAGCCAGCGCGATCTGATTTCTCTGGATTTGGTTGGTCCCCTCATAAATCTGGGTAATTTTAGCATCCCGCATCATTTTTTCAACCGGATACTCTTTCATATAACCGTAACCGCCCATGATCTGAACCGCGTCAACTGTTACTTTCATGGCGGTGTCCGACGCAAACAACTTGGATTGGGAAGCCGCCAGAGTGTAGTATTTATGACCGGCATCAACCATGCGGGCAACGGCATAGACCAGGGCGCGCGCCGCTTCAATTTGCGTTGACATATCTGCCAGCATATGTTGGACCGCCTGCAAGCTGGCGATCGGTTTGCCGAACTGCACCCTTTCGCGGGCATATTTAATTGCCTCGTCCAATGCTCCCTGGGCAATCCCCACCGCCTGGGCGCCGATCCCTGGACGGGTTAGATCGAGCGTTTTCATGGCCACGATAAAACCCATGCCTTCTTTACCGAGGAGCTGGCTCTTATGAACCTTGCAATCCTGGAAAACTAGCTCTCGGGTGGCGGAGCAGCGTATTCCCATCTTATTTTCTTTCTTCCCGAAGGTAAAACCGGGAGTCCCTTTTTCAATGATAAAAGCGGAAGCCCCCCGCGGCCCCTTACTTTTATCGGTTATTGCAATCAGGGTGTAAGTCTCGGCCTCGCCACCGTTAGTGATCCACTGCTTGGTGCCGTTAATGATATAGTAATCGCCCTCCTTTTTGGCGGTGGTCTCAATTCCGGCGGCGTCGGAGCCGGCATTTGCTTCCGTCAGTCCAAAAGCGGCCAGTTTTTTCCCTGCCGCGATCTCCGGCATGTATTTCTTTTTTTGTTCTTCCGTACCGAAGAGAATAATCGGCGTGGAACCCAGCGCCGAGGCGGCGAAAGTTACCCCCACGCCTCCGCAAACCCGGCTGATCTCTTCCGTAGCCAGACAAAAGTTAAGAACGCTTTGCCCCATCCCGCCATATTCTTCCTGAATATAGAGCCCGCAGAGGTCGGCGGCGGCAAAAGCTTTCATGGCTTCCCAGGGAAATTCGCCGGTTTCGTCCCATTCCGCTCTTTTGGGCAAAACTTTTTCCAGCGCAACCTGTCGGGCCAGGTCGCGGATCATTCTTTGCTCTTCGGTCAGCAGGTAATCCATCTAATCTCCTCCTACCATTTTATAACATTTGCGCCATAGGTCAATCCGGCGCCGAAGCCGGCCAGCACGAGCAGGTCGCCTGATTTTATCCTCCCGTCTGACACCGCTTCATCCAGAGCGAGAGGAATGGAGGCGGCGGAAGTATTGCCGTATTTTTGCAGGTTAACATAAACTTTTTCTTTTGGCAATCCCATTTTCTTTATCACGTGGTCGATGATGCGAATATTCGCCTGATGGGGAATCAGCAGGTCGATATCCGAAACGTCCAAATGGCACCGTTTCAGCACTTCGGCAACTGACTTTTCCAGTGCCCGGATCGCGAAGCGGAAAACTTCCTTGCCGTCCATGCGGATAAAGCGGCCGTTGCGCTCTTCCGGATCGCGGCTGCCCCCGCCAGGCATGATCAAAAACTTGCCCAGATTTCCTTCCGCGGCCAGGACGCTCCCCAAAATGCCGGTTTCGCTTTCCGTCGCATCAATTACTACCGCACCGGCACCGTCACCAAAAAGAATGCTCACCGTGCGGTCGGACCAGTCCACATATTTTGCCAGAGTATCCGCTCCGACCAAAAGGATTTTTTTGTAGGCTCCGCTTTCAACAAAGCTGGCCGCGGTCGCCAGTCCGAAATTGAAGCCGGAGCAGGCAGCCGAAAGGTCAAAGCACGGCGCATTTTTAATTTTTAATTTATCCTGCAGGATACAGGCAACCGATGGGAAAAGCATATCCGGCGAACAGGTGCAAGCCAATATCAAGTCGACTTCTTCGGGAGAAACTTTTGCCGAAACCAGGGCCCTTTCGGCAGCGATGAGAGCTAAATCGGAAGTGGCAGTTCCTTCGTCGGATACCCTTCTTTCCGAAATGCCGGTACGCTCCCGGATCCATTCATCGGAAGTGTCAATGATCTTGCTGAGATCATCATTCGTTACAATTTTAGGTGGAACGCAGGATCCGGTCCCGATAATTTTAGCCCGCATGGTTTTTTTCCATCTTGGAGATGCAGCCAATCAGATCCTCCTGAACCGCCTCCTGCGCGGCGCGGATCGCGTTTTTTATAGCCTTGGCTTTTGCCCGGCCGTGAGCTTTGAAAACGATGCCATTGATTCCCAGCATCGGTGCGCCGCCAACTTCATCATAGTCAATGACCTTCTTGATGTTTTCAACCGCCGGCAGGAGGAGAAAAGCGGCAAATTTAGAAACCAAATTTTTTGCGAGCTCCTTTTTAAACAGATCTAACAACAGATCGCTGATCGATTCTCCAAACTTTAGAATCAAGTTTCCCACGAAACCGTCACAAACGATGACGTCCACCTTGCCGGAGAGAATGTCTTTGGCTTCGATATTCCCAATGAAATTTATCCTGGCTTCCGCCAGCAGCGGCCAGCTTTCTACCGCGAGTTCATTTCCTTTCTCTTTTTCCTCCCCGATGTTGAGCAGGCCGACGCGAGGATTATCGATGTGCATGACGTGCTTGGCATACTGATATCCCATCTCGGCAAATTGTTTTAAATGTTTAGGTTTACAGTCAACGTTGGCTCCCATGTCCAGCAGGAGAGCGGGGTGGGAACGGGTAGGAAAAAGAGTGGCGATGGCCGGCCGTTCTACCTCTGCGATCCTTCCCAGGCTAAAAAGGGCGGAAGCCATTAAAGCTCCAGTATTGCCGGCTGAAACCACGGCATCCACCACATCGTTTTTTACCAGGGATACGGCTACATTGATGGAAGAGTCCTTTTTCTGTTTTACGGCCGAAACCGGGGATTCGTCGTTCTCGATGACTTCGGAAGCATGGAAGATTGAAAGCTTGCCCAGACTGCGGTAGCGGCCGAGCTCTCTTTCCAGGGTTTGCTTATCACCCACCAGGACGATGCTGACCGGGAGTTCGAGGGAAGCGTCGACCGCACCTTTGATAATTTCTACCGGTGCATAGTCGCCACCCATGGCATCAAGGGCGACCCGGATCACTGTTTCTTCCCTTTTCCTTTCTTTTCTTTGATTTTTATGACCTGCCGGCCTTCATAGGTGCCGCAGGTGGGGCAGGCAAAGTGGGGCAGGGTCGGGGATCCGCACTGGGGGCATTTACTCAGGTTTTTGGCGCTGAGGCGGTAGTTTGAAAACCTTCTCTTCCCCTGTCGAATGTTAGAATGACGTTTTTTTGGTACCGGCATATTTTACTCTCCTTTACAGGCTGGCTCGCACACCGTGCTAATGGGCAGCGCCAGCAGCAGATTTTGTCTTATGGTCTCATCCAGGTCCAGGCTATTGTCCTTCCACCCCAATTCGATTTCTTTCCTAACCACGGCCTGAAGCGGATGCTTCGAGTACTCCTCTTCTATCTTTGCAGACAAGGGTGTTTTGATCTTTTTCAGACACCTTGAGCATTCAAGCTCCGCTTCCGTCTCCAAAGTTCCGCTCAACCATACCGAACCACCGGTGTTGACCAGATGGACATTCACTTTTACCGGCTGGGTGAGCGTTAATCCATCTTCAGGAAAACTGACCTTTTCTTCGATATTAATGTCCGCTTCATTTCCAACCCTGCGCAGTAGCTCGGTCAGGTCAATTTTCACAACAGCGGGTTATTATATCACTTTGCCCGGGGGTGCGCAAGGTCGTAGACCTGCTTGAGCCTTTCCTTGGTGATATGGGTATAAACCTGGGTGGTGGAGAGGGATACGTGACCCAGCAGTTCCTGCACTACCCGCAGATCCGCCCCCCCGGCCAGAAGGTGGGTGGCAAAGGAATGGCGAAGGGTGTGGGGGGTGACTTTTTTCTGGATACCGGCCTTCCTGGCATAGAAGCGGATGATTCTTTCCACATGCCTTGGCGAGATTCGGCTGCCCCGGCGGCCAATAAAAAAACTGCTATTCTTTCGGCCGCAGAGCAGAGCGGGCCTGCTCTTATCAAGATATTTTTTCAAGGCGGTGCGGGCATGAGAGCCAAAGAGCACGATCCTTTCTTTTGATCCTTTGCCAAAGACCCGCACTTCATCTTCATCCAAATCCACATCATTGATATTGATCCTGAAAATTTCGGTCACCCGCATGCCGGTCCCGTAGATCATTTCCAGGATAGCCCGGTCGCGCAGGCCGGCCGGCGATTTCCCCTCGGTGGCATCAAACAGGGCCTTTATCTCTTCCGGATAGAGAAAGTTGGGAAGTTTTCGAGGAAGCTTTGGGGTTAACAAATTTTCGAAGGGATTTTGCTCAACTTTCTTTTCGCGGGCTAAATAACGGAAGAAGGAGCGCGCCGCGGAAAGTTTACGGGCGATCGATCGCCGCGCGTAGCCTTTTTTCTCCAGCTGCAGAAGATATTCTCGGGCGGCGAGACGATCGACCTTCTTTTGCTTAATAAACTCGGCCAGAAAGACCAGATCGCGCCGATAATTATTTATGGTATGAGGAGAATAATTGCGTTCAACCTTAAGATAATTAAGAAAAGCGGCAACCTGCTCAGATTCCATACTGGTGGCGCTTATCGGCCGTGAGCGGAGAATATTTTCCCCGCTCCTTGATCCAGATTTCTTTCTTCTCCGGGGGACGGGTATCGATATGGACCATGTTTTCTTCGGGATAAAAACCCAGGCCATTTACTCCTTCGATCCCTTCGGCGAAACTGAAGATTTCCGCAGCCGGAACCCCTTCGATGGTGATGTTGGCGGCCTTGCCCATAGTATGATAGCTGCGTTTTTCTCTCTGCAGCTTTTCCGCGTAAACATCGCAGAAATAACCAGCTGTGATTTTGGGCCTTTTTCTGAAATGGGTGGCGATCAGCTCGAGGTATCCCACCAGCCCCAGATGGATGCGGTATTCCCCTTTGCATTCACGGCACTTGCAGGCAAAGTCTTTGTGGCTGAAGTTTTCGCTCAGATCGCCCATAACATTATTATATAGGCTTTGGCTTGACTTAGCAAATTGAGAAAGATATACTTTAGCTAACGAGCTTCATTGACAAATGTCGGTCCGCTCGTATGAGGGAGGCAGCAAAATGAAGAAGAGTCGTCTTTTTACTTCTGAATCGGTTACCGAAGGACACCCCGATAAAGTCTGCGATCAAATCTCCGATGCTATCCTTGACGCCATCATGGATAAAGATCCACCCGGCCGGGTGGCAGTCGAAACGCTGGTTACCAACGGCTTGTGTTTGGTGGCGGGTGAGGTGACGACCGGTTGCTACGTTGAAATTCCCCAGATTGTCCGTGAGACCATTAAGGAAATCGGCTATACCCGCGCCAAGTACGGCTTTGATTATGAGACCTGCGGTGTTTTGGTTTCCATTAAAGAACAAAGCAAGGATATTGCCCGCGGCGTTGACAAGGCTTTGGAGATAAAAGGCGGGGAAGTTGTAAAAGAAGATCTGGAACAACTGGGAGCCGGAGACCAGGGCCTTATGTTCGGTTATGCCTGCGATGAAACCAAAGAGCTGATGCCTCTGCCGATAGTTTTGGCTCACCATCTGGCAAAGAAGCTGGCGGAAGTCAGAAAAACCGGAGAACTTTCTTATCTTCGTCCTGACGGCAAATCTCAGGTCACGATCGAGTACGAAGATGATAAGCCGGTTCGGATGCACACTGTTCTGATCGCTGCTCAGCATGCTCCGGAAGTCGATACCGAAAAAATGAAAGAAGAAATCATTGAGCGCGTGGTGTTGCCCATCCTGCCGCCGGAAATGGTGGATGATAAAGTTAAATATTATGTGAATCCGACCGGCCGCTTTGTGATCGGTGGCCCGCAGGGAGATACCGGAGTAACCGGCAGGAAGATCATCGTTGATACCTATGGCGGTTACGCCCGCCACGGCGGCGGCTGCTTCAGCGGGAAAGATCCCACCAAAGTGGATCGCTCCGGAACTTACGCAGCCCGCTGGGTGGCCAAGAATGTGGTAGCGGCCGGGCTGGCCAAGAAATGCGAAGTGCAAGTTGCCTATGCGATTGGAATTGCGCGGCCGCTTTCCATCATGGTTGATACTTTTGGCACTGGTGAAATTCCGGATACCAAGATTGCACAATTAATCCCTGAGGTTTTTGATCTGCGCCCGGGATTGATCATAAAGAATCTGCACCTGCGCCGACCGATTTACAAGCAGGTTGCTTCCTATGGCCACTTTGGGCGAAATGATCTTGACCTTCCCTGGGAAAAAACCGATAAAGCGGCGGAGCTAAAGAAGAAAGCCAGCCGGCTATGATATAATCCCATTATTATGGGTTTCTCACTCGGCATCGTCGGCCTTCCTAACGTTGGCAAATCGACTTTATTCAATGTTCTCTCCAAAGCTAAAGCGGATGTTTCGAATTACCCCTTTACCACTATCAATCCAAATATTGGAGTGGTAGAAGTCCCGGACGAGCGACTTTATCAGACCCAGAAAATAACCGGCTCCCCTAAGGCGATTCCAACTATCATCGAATTCTATGACATTGCCGGATTGGTGAAAGGGGCGCACAAAGGAGAGGGACTCGGGAACCAATTTCTCTCTCACATCCGTGAGGTTGAAGCCATTGCTCACGTGGTGAGGTGCTTTTTCAGCGAGGCGATTGTTCACGTTGAGGGTGAAGTTAATTCCAAAAGAGACATCGAACTGATTAATGCCGAACTTATTCTGGCTGACCTGGCAACCATCGACAAAAAATTCGAACCGGTCCGCAGCGCCCTAAAGGCCGGTGATAAGAATATTTTAAAGCTTCTACATCTGCTGGATAAAATCAAGACCACCTTAGATGAAGGCAAGCCCGCACGAATGCTTCTGCCTTCGATGACTGCCGAAGATCATGCTCTTCTTCATGGCCTTCCTCTCCTCACCTTTAAGCCGATACTTTATGTGGCAAATGTGGATGAGAGCGGGAATCCGAAAGAATTTGAAGTGGTTAATAATATAGCCAGGAGTGAAAAAGCCAAAGCGGTGTCAATTTGCGCTAAGCTTGAAGCTGAAATTGCTGAACTATCCCCGGAAGAAGGGAAAGAATATTTAAAAACGGTTGGCCTCGAAGAATTTGCTTTATCGCAGCTGATCCGATCCGGCTACGATCTTCTAGATTTGATTACCTTTTATACTGCCAACGAAAAGGAATGCCGGGCGTGGACGGTTAAGCGCGGGACGAAGGCTCCCAAAGCCGCCGGCAGGGTTCACTCCGACATGGAGCGCGGTTTTATTGCTGCCGAAGTGGTCCATTATGCCGATTTAGTACAGGTTGGATCCTATGCCAAAGCACGTGAAAACGGACTGATACACACCGAAGGAAAAGAATATGTCGTGCAGGATGGCGATTTGATTCTGGTCAAATTTGTGGTATAATTCAGGGAAAGGGAGGTTCTGCATTGAACGCATATGAATTAATATTACTGCTCGATCCCAAGCTGGGCGAAGAGAAGATCGGCCTGGCGGGAACTAAAATTGAGGAAAAGATAAAGGCTCTGGGCGGTAGCGAGATTAAGACCGAAAAATGGGGAATGAGAAAGCTGGCTTCGATCGTAAAAAAAGCCAAGGGGATAACCCAGGCTTATTACGTTTTAATCCGCTTCCAGAGCGCTCCCAATCTTCCCGCCGAGCTAAAGGCTTTTCTTAAAGTTAATGAAAACGTTGTCCGTTATTTTGTTTCGAAGGCGGTGGAAGTAGCTCCGGTTGAGGAAAGAATCGAAGGCAAACCGCTGGAAGCGGTAAATGTTGGTGAAATAAAATCACTGGAAGAGGAAGCAGAGCTTGGCAAACCTTAATCGGATTATTTTGATTGGACGCCTGACCGCCGATCCCGAATCCCGAGCTACCGTTGACGGCCTGCCTATGACCAAGTTTCGATTAGCCGTCAGTAGGCAGGTGGCGGTAGGCGGAGAAAGCGCCGATTTCATCGATGTCATAACCTGGAGAAGGCTGGCCGAAGTCTGCGGGCAGTATCTGAAGAAGGGGCAGCTGGTTTTGGTCGAGGGCCGCATCCAGAACCGCTCCTTCGAGGATCAAACCGGACAGAGGCGCTGGGTCACCGAAGTGGTAGCGAGAAACATGACCATGCTTGAAAAGTCACAGGTCTCAGGTCACGAGTCGCCGGTCAAGGCGCCCGACACTGACGAAGAGTTTGTGGACGATTCCGAACTGGCAAGCGATTTGCCCTTCTAACTTATGTATAACAAGGTTTTTTTAATTGGCAATTTAACCCGCGACCCGGAACTGCGGTACACGCCGGCCGGGATCCCGGTAGCGCACTTTAGCATTGCGGTTAACCGGGTGGCGAGGAAAGGTTCTGGCCAGTCGGAGGTTGATTTTATCAACGTGGTGGCCTGGAGAAGGCTGGCAGAGATCTGCGGGGAATTTTTAAAGAAGGGAAGACCGGTGGCGGTAGAGGGAAGGCTTCAAATCAGGACTTATACCGGTAAAGACGGGCAGAAAAGAACTATGGCGGAGGTGGTAGCTGACAACATGCAAATGTTGGGCAAAAAACCGGATGCTCCTCCGGTCAAGGCCGCTGAAGCAGTAGAGGAAAAAACCGAGGATGAAATTCCTTTTTAACGGGCCGTGCCTACCGGCAGGCAGGGAGGAGAACTAATGACCAGAGAAGCAAGAAAACCAAAGCAGCAGCAATTTAAGAGAAAAAAACGGAGGCCCTGTATTTTTTGTATAGAGCAGAAAGGGATCGATTATAAGGATATCGGGTTTGTACGTCGATTTATGACCGATCGGGGGAAAATCGCTCCGCGGCGGCTCTCCGGCTGCTGCGCCCTGCACCAGCGGATGATAGCAAAAGCAGTGAAGCGAGCCCGCCAGATCGGGCTGGCTCCTTACGTGGTGGAGTAAGATGAAGGTAATCTTTATAGAAGACGATCGGATCGAAGCAGTCTCGGACGGCTACGCGCGCAATTATCTTCTGCCGCGCAAGCTGGCTATCCTGGCAACTGCTTCGGCGCTGGCGGCAGCTGAGAAGAGAAGGGAAAAGAAAGCAGCTGAGCTGGAAGAGCAGAAAGGGCAAATGCAGGTCCTGGCGGAAAAGTTATCCACCCTGGAAATTGTAGTGGAGGCGGATGCGGGGGAGGGGGGCAAGCTTTTTGGCTCCATAACTTCTTCCGACATTGTGGAAGCGATCAAGAAGAAGGCCGGGATCGAACTGGATAAAAAGAAAATAGAGCTGGAAGAACCGCTGAAGATGGTGGGAGATTATGTGGTTACGGTAAAGCTTATCCAGAACATCAACGCCTCGCTTAAAGTAAAAGTATCCGCAAAATAATTTATGAGCTCTCTCAAAGAGAAGCTGAAAGCCCTTCCTAATAAGCCCGGGGTCTACCTCTTCAAAGATAAAAACGGCGTCATCATTTACATCGGCAAGGCCAAGTTGCTGCGCAAAAGGGTTGCCTCCTACTTCAAAGGTAAACCGGAGATCAAAACCAGCATCCTGCTCGAGCGGCTCTACGACATCGACTATATCGTAACCGGATCCGAACTGGATGCCCTGATATTAGAAGACGAGTTGGTTAAGAAATACAAGCCGCGCTACAATATTTCCCTGCGTGATGACAAAGCCTACCCCTATTTAAAGCTAACCGTGAATGAAGAATGGCCGCGGCTTTTCCTGGTTCGAAGAAAGGAAAAAGACGGCGCGCTCTACTTTGGCCGCTATCAGGGCGGCATGGTGCGCTCCGTCCTTCGGTTGGTAAAAAAGCTGTTCCCGATCCGCTGGTGCAGAGAAACTCCGCTAAGGAGCCGGGAGCAACCCTGTTTGTTCTATCATATCGGGGCCTGTTCCGGCCCCTGTATCGGTAAGATTTCGAAAGAAGCTTATCAAGCTCTGGTGCAGGGCATCATCCTTCTGCTCGAAGGGGAAATGGAAGGCGCGGTTGAAAAATTGAAGGCGGAAATGGATAAAGCCTCTGCGGAGTTTGACTATGAACGCGCTGCTTATCTACGCGACCGCATCCAGCTGCTGGAAAAAACGATCGAAGGAAAAACCAATTTAGCCAAGACGCCTTCTCCCCGCCTGCTTTCCGAAGTGAACGAACTGCAGAAAGAATTAAAACTGCAAAAGCTTCCGATGCGGATCGAAGCCTTCGATATTTCCAATATTCAGGGATCGAACATTGTAGGATCAATGGTGACCTTCGTCGGCGGCGTGCCTTTAAAGAACGACTATCGTCGTTTCCGGATCCGCAGCGTGAAAGGAAAACCCAATGATGTCATGGCCATTTTTGAAGTGGTAAAGCGCCGCTATACCGGTTCCCTGGCAAAAAAGATGGAAACTCCCGATTTAGTTATGGTGGATGGCGGCGCAGCGCAGGCCAATTTTGGCAAAAGGGCGCTGGACGAGGCAAAGCTGGAGGTCCCCATCATCGGCCTGGCCAAACGGGAAGAAGAAATTTATTTTCCCCGAAAAAAGGGAGTTCTGAAGTTGTCCCGGCAATCCCCGGGCCTCCGGCTGCTCCAGCGCATAAGGGACGAAGCCCATCGTTTCGCGCTTTCTTACCATCGTGAAAAGAGAAGGAAAGCCATTTTTAGCTAAGCTGGCAGCACGCCTGCCGGACGGGCAGGCAGGCTTGTCCGCGTCTATGGTTTATGCTATTATCATTACTTCATGAGGTTCTTAAGTGGTGTTTTGCTGCTGTTTTTGCTGATGAGCCAGGCCGGGTCAGAGAATGTGCAAGAAAAATTGCAAGTTATTAAAAAGGAACTCACTGAAAGCCGGGAAAAACTCAAGGAGACCAAAAAGCAGCAGGCGGAAGTACTAGGGAAACTGGTGGTTATAACGCAAGAACTTAAACAGGCCAATCATCAGCTGAAGCGGGCTAAAGAAAAAATCCAAACCAACGAATCAAGGATCGGGGAGCTGACGGTAGAACTCCGCCATGCCGAGGAAGATCTCGAGCAGAAATCCGGTATATTGGAAAGACGGGTGCGCGAAGCTTATAAGAACAGCGGGGTTAATTATTTAGATCTGTTTTTTACTTCCCGTTCGATGTCCGACTTTATAAATCGGTTATATTATTTTGAAAAAATTATCGGACAGGATGCGAGCCTGATCAGGGACATCAAAGGGAGCCTGCAAGAAACCAAAGAAAAGCGCGAGGTGATAGCCGGTCGCACGCAGGAGATCAAAGAATTGGCGCAGGTGATTGCGGAACAAAAAACGAAAATTGCGGAACAGGCGGAGGGAAAAAAGAAAGCTTTCGAACAGCTCAAACAACGCCGGGCCGAATACGAAAATAAAATCGCGGAATTGGAAAGAAGCTCACGGGAGCTTGAAGTTCTGATTCAAAAAAAGATGGCGGAGCGCAGCCGGGCGGGAATTGTGGCCCACGGCAGCGGGGCTTTGAGCTGGCCGCTGCAGGGAAGGTTGACTTCCCGTTTTGGGGCTTACCGCCGGATGGGAGGATCGCACCGCCATACCGGGATCGATATCGCGGCGCCTTATGGCACACCCATCCTGGCGGCGGATTCCGGCGAAGTGATCTTTTCCGGGTGGTGGGATGGATATGGCAAAGCCATCGTCATTGATCACGGGAGAGGAAGAACGACGGTTTATGGACATATGTCGAGGCTTTATTTGCAAACTGGAGCCACGGTGGTTAAAGGCCAGACCATTGGCTTGGAAGGGAGTACCGGTTATTCAACCGGCCCGCACCTGCATTTTGAAGTCAGGAAAAACGGGGTTCCCGTTAATCCCATGACCTATTTGCCGTAAACACGGTTTGCCTTAAAAGGGAGGGAAAACAAAATGAATGATAGATCGCGAATGAAGATCAGTGTGGCCGTTTTTCTGGTGGCGATTTCTGTTTTTATGATCGGGAAGGTGATGGCGCAGGGTGAGCTGGAGAAAAAACTGGAAACTTATCTGCAGGTGCTGGATATCGTTAAAAATGATTATGTGGAAAAGAATCTGGATGACCAAAAATTGGTTTATGGATCGATTCGTGGTTTGCTGGATGCTTTGGATGATCCTTACACACGCTTTTTAGAACCGAAATCTTACAAGGAAATGAAAATCCGCATGAGCGGAAATTATTCCGGCATCGGTATCTACATTGGGATTAAGGATAAACAACTATCAGTGATTTCTCCGATTGAGGGAACCCCGGCCAAAAAGAAAGGCCTGCGCGCCGGAGACGCGATTTTAAAAATCGAAGACAAGCCCACCAAGGACATGGCGCTGGAAGAAGCGGTCAGTTTGATCCGGGGCGTGCAGGGGACCAAAGTTAAGTTGTCAATTTTACGTAAAGGCTGGAAAGAAGCGAAGGATTTTGAGATCGTTCGCGAAAAGATCGTCATCAAGAGTGCGGTATCAAAAATATTGGATAAAAATATCGGTTATATTAAATTGAATACCTTTGAAAATTTGAGCGCCGCGCGGGAATTTGAAAAAGCGCTGCGCGAATTGAAGGAGGTTGAGGGTTTGATTATTGACGTTCGCGGCAACGGGGGAGGCCTCCTCCAGAACGCAATCGATATTGGCAGCATGTTCATTCCCCAGGGAGATATTGTGATGACGGTGGATCGTGAAGGGAAAAGGGAACATCTGGAGTCGACCGGTCGGGTGCTCTGGAACAAACCGGTGGTTATGCTGATCAACGAATCCTCCGCTTCGGCCTCCGAAATTCTGGCGGGGGCGCTGCGGGATAATAAAGTTGCCACCCTGGTGGGGAACCACACTTTTGGAAAAGCCTCGGTGCAGAATGTAAGACAGCTCAACGATGGTTCCGCGGTTTTAATTACCATTGCCAAGTATTTAACGCCCAATGGGGAAGACATCACCAAGCGGGGCATTTCGGCGGAGGTGATGGTTGCCGTACCTACCAGAGAAGGAGAGCTGGAACCGGGGATCGAAGTGCCCGAAGAAGAAAAAGACATTCAACTGCAAAAGGCAATTGAAATAATAAAGGCGAAGATTCGGGGGGGAATTAGTGGTTGAAATAGAGGATCTGGACCGCAGAGAGGCAATAAGCGAAATCGACCGCAGCGATATGCTGGGGGTCGTAAACCAGATACCGGAAATGATTTCCCAGGCCGAAAAATTTTCGGCCGGTGTTTCCCTGCCAAAGATAAATAAAATCAGTCAGGTGGTAGTCGCGGGAATGGGTGGATCGGCGATTGCCGGGGATATTGCGGCGGATCTTTTTCTTAAAAAAGCGAAGGTGGCAGTTCTATCTAACCGCAATTATTCTGTTCCCGAATTTGTCGGCCCCGAGACTCTCTTTTTTGCGCTTTCCTATTCGGGAGAAACGGAAGAGGTCCTGAGTTCAGTAAAAGAAGCGGAAGGGCGCGGGGCTACGATGGTTTGTATCACTTCCGGAGGAAAACTTAAAGAAATTGCAGAAAGCAAAAAGTATCCGCTTTTTCTGATCCCGACCGGCTATCAGCCGCGCGCGGCGCTCCCCTATCTTTTAATCCCCTTGCTTATGGCTTTGGAAAAATTTGGGGTAGGTATTCCCATTTCTGATGGAATTCGGGAAGCGGTAGCGCTCGCGCAAAAACTGCGGGATGAATGCGGCCCTCAAAAACCGGCGCGCAGCAACCCTGCCAAACAGTTAGCGAAAAAATTGGTCGGGAAAATCCCTTTGATCTTTGGAGCGACTGGAACTACCGGTGCGGCGGCATTGAGACTTAAGACCCAATTTAACGAAAACAGCAAGGTTACGGCAATTTTAAGTCTTTTCCCGGAGTTAAACCATAACGAGATCGTCAATCTCTCAACTTTGAAAAGGCAAAATCACAATTTTGTCTGGCTCCTTCTGCGTGACGAAAATGATAATGAAAGAGTCAAGAAAAGAATTGAGATAACAAAATCTTTGTTGGGCCGCCAGCTGGGAGGAGCAAATGAAATCGTGGCGCAGGGAAAATCTCCCCTGGCTAAAATCTTAACTTTAATTTTATTCGGGGATTATTTGAGCGTCTATTTGGCGGTTCTGCAGGGAATCGATCCCGCCCCTGTAGAAATTATTTCGCGCTTTAAAAAGGAGCTCTTGCGGTGAAAGCGGTAATCATTGCCGGCGGATTGGGAACCCGGCTGAGACCTTTAACTTACAACACCCCGAAGCCGATCGTTCCCGTAGCCAACCGGCCTTTCGTGGTGCATCAGATCGAACACCTGCGCCAGCACGGGGTGGACGAAATCATTCTGAATTTGCATTATATGTCAGATGCGATCAGAAATATATTAAATGACGGGAAAGAGTGGGGGGTTAAGATTTACTATTCAATTGAGGAAACCCCGCTGGGTACCGCCGGAGCGGTCAAAAACGCCGATGAGTATTTTGGCACGGAACCGATGGTGGTTTTTAACGGAGATGTATTGACCGATATTAATATTTCCCAGATCATTGAATTTCATAAAAAGAAAAATGCCCGGATCACACTAACGTTAACGCAGGTTGAGGATCCAACGGCCTACGGATTAATCCTGACGGATAAAGAAGGCAAAGTCTCCCGTTTCATCGAAAAACCCAGCTGGGAGCAGGTTTCTTCCTACTCTAGGCAGGGATTAGCGGCTAATACCATTAACGCCGGGATTTATGTTATCGATCCGGTGATCTTTAGAGATGTTCCCAAGGGAGTCGAATATTCTTTTGAAAGGCAGCTCTTCCCCTCCCTCTTGGAGAAAAAAGAACCAATCTATGGATTCATTTCTGATCGTTACTGGATCGATATTGGAAAGCCTTCTCAATACCGGCAGGCGCACGAGGCCATCCTGCGCAACGAAGTGGCGGTGAAAATTTATGGAACCCGCACGGATGGGCGCATCTGGATCGGGGATAATTCAAAACTGAATCCGGCGGTCAAACTGCTGGGTCCGGCCATTATCGGCAGGGACGTGAGCATCGGAGCCGAAAGCAAAATTATGGACTACACCGTTTTGGGAAACCAGGTTTCGATCGGCGCGGAATCGACTTTAGAAAAAACCATTGTCTGGGAAGGAACAAAAATTGGGAATCACGTGAACTTGAAGGGGTGTATAATCGGGTTTAACTGTGTAATTGAGGATTACGCGACGATTGGCGAAGGGGTGGTCCTGGCGGATAGATCTGTTATAAAAAAGGGATCGGTCTTAAATGCTTAAAGTCATTTCTAAAGAAAGAGTCGAAGCTGAGGTAAAGCGTATAGTCGAGAAGAAAGCTTTTAAAACCGATCTTCCGCAGGAAAAGGTGGTAAAAGAGATCCTGGCCGAGGTGAAAGAAAAGGGAGACCGCGCCCTAATTTATTTTACTAATAAATTTGATAAAGTTGAGCTGAAAGTCGGGGATCTTAAAGTTTCGGATGATGAAATAAAGAAGGCCTATAAAAAAGTAAAAAAAGATTTTTTTCCTCCGCTTACCAAGGCCATCCAAAATATTACTGCTTATCATCGGAAGCAGAAAAGCGACGAATGGTTTGAAACCCTTCCTCTGGATGTAGTTTTGGGGCAGAGAATAATTCCGCTGGAGCGGGTCGGTGTGTACGTGCCGGGGGGAAGAGCCATTTATCCCTCTTCGGTTATTATGAATGTTATTCCTGCCAAAGTGGCAGGGGTAAAAGAAATTATTCTTGTTTCACCGCCGCCAATAAGCCCTTACGTTTTGGTTGCCGCTTCGGAAATCGGAGTTGATTCAATCTTTAGAGTTGGCGGTGCGCAAGCCATTGCGGCCCTGGCTTATGGAACGGGAACCATCCCCAAGGTTGATAAAATTGTGGGGCCGGGGAATATTTATGTGACCCTGGCAAAGAAAGAAGTTTTTGGAGTGGTCGGGATCGAGAGCCTGGCAGGACCTTCGGATGTTCTGATCATTGCCGATGGCGATGGGGAAGCCGAATTCATTGCTGCCGATCTCCTGGCTCAAGCCGAGCATGACCCTTCTGCTTCCGCCATATTGGCAACCAATTCGGCAAAGTTAATCGAAAAGGTTGAGAAAGAAATTCATAAACAAATAAGCAAGCTTTCACGTAAAAAGATTATTGAACAGGCAGAAATTGTTCTACTTCAAGTCGAAACTATCCGGCAGGCCGTAGAGATCGCCAATCAGCTTGCTCCTGAGCACCTGGAATTAGAAGTCGGCTCTCCGCAAAGATTTCTCGAACAAATCAGGAATGCGGGCGCGATCTTTCTCGGCCCCCATTCGCCGGTCGCGGTCGGCGATTATATTGCCGGGCCGAATCATGTTTTGCCGACCGGAGGAACCGCGCGCTTTTCCTCTCCCCTTGGGGTTTACGATTTTGTAAAACACCAAAGCATTATTGGCTACACCAAACCTGCCTTGAAAAATGTTTGGAAGGATGTAAAATTCTTAGCTGAGATAGAAGGCCTCGACGCCCATGCCCGCTCTATCGATGTTCGATTCTCTTAATTAACTCCTGCGGATTATCACGGATGGTTTGGATTGCTTCCTCATCGGTTAGCCCGGCTTCTTTGCACAGGCTGAAGGCCTGCTCCTGGGTGATAAGATCGTGCTCGCTGTGGCAGTCGGTATCCACGATCAATTTGGCATGGTATCTTCTTGCGATTTCGGCAACGTGGCGATTGCCATCGCGATGGCCTTTTCTGGTAGTTAATTCCAAGAAGACTTCATTTTTTGCCGCCAGGATGGCATCCTCTTCATTGATGTTCCCCGGATGCGCCAGGATATCGACCAGTCCTTTTTCTTTTACCGCCGCGTGGTTGGTGCCGGGATAAACCGGCTCCACCGGCGATTCCCCGTGCACAATAATCAGTTTGGCTCCCAGTCTTCTGGCTTTCTGACAGTATTCGGCGACGTATTGGGGCTTGATGTAGCTGATTTCAACGCCGGGGATGAATTTGATCGAGAGTTTTCCCGCCATCTCTTTTTCAAAGTGGGTTAAGGCTTCGATGACCTCTTCGATATTGGAGGCATCTACGTGGTCGGTGATAGCGAGGGCGGAGTGGCCGCGAATCTCTGCTTCGCGGATCAGCGCGGCAGGCAAAAGGATCCCATCAGAAAATATCGAGTGACAGTGGAACTCTACTCTTGAGCCAAGGTCTTCCATGGCCTTATTTTACCATATTTTATGGAAGAACGAAGCGGTAAAGGACGACGCAGTCGACTGCGTTTTTTAATGCCTCGCTCCAGCTGGCTCCGAGGTTGCGGAACAGGATATAGGTTCCATAGAGGTCATCAGGGGATTTTATCGCTTTTAACAAATTGGTGAGACTCATATCGGTCCTCCTTTTTATGAATCAATCTTTCTATATATTTATCGTCAACTTTTTGATAAAATTTCAGCTAATGTTAAAAATCAGGAACTGCGGGTGGGGGCATATGAGAACCAAACTCACTTCTGATGATGATGCAATCCGGTTTTTTTTCGACGGTTGGCGAAAGCCCGATGGACTCTAAAAGTTCCTGAAGGGAATCAACCACCAGCTTCAGATCCTGTTCTGACGGCTTACCAAAAAAAGCAGGATTCCCCGTAAAGTTCAAAGCTAACATCTCTATCAGTTTTTACAAAAGCAAGAAGAGCTCCGATCATTTTTGCGCTGCTCGCTTCACCGAACTGGAAGCGAGCCATTTTTCTGTGACGCAAATCTTCATCCCACAGCGATAGAGCTAATTCTTGCGTCTCCTTATTAAAGACAAAAATTCCATCGAAAGCTTTATATTCTCTGATAAAAACCTTTATGTTATCCCGGCTTAAGATTAAGATATTCTTAAAAGCATACCCATCAGGGGAACCCGATGACATTAAACATAAATGATTTAAAGTTAATGGTTTTCTAAATATTATTTTCATTGCCAGATTATTCCATCACATGTATTTATTGGCGGTTTTATGATAAAATTTCACTAAAGATGAAAAATATCAGCCCCCGTTGCCCTTACTTCGGCACCTGCGGTGGATGCCAGCTCCAGCATATTCCTTATGAAGACCAACTTGAGATGAAAAGAGGGATGGTCAGGGAAAGCATGGAGAAGCAGGGATTGGCAGGCATTGAAGTGCGAGCAACGTTGGGGATGGAGGATCCCTGGTTTTACCGCAACAAGATCCAGTTTCCCATCCGTGAGCAGAATAATCATCTGCAGATGGGATATTTCAAGCAAAAAACGCATGAAGTGGTGAACATTAAAGAGTGTTATATTCAAGATCCTTATCTAACTGAGATTGCGCAGATCGCAAGGGAAATATTTGAAGATAGGGGTTTATCCGCTTATGATGAAAAGACCGGGAAGGGGCTGCTCCGGCATTTTATCGGCCGAAGCGGTTTTCAGACCAATGAGATTCTCCTGGGTATCGTGATTAACGGAAAGGGATTGCCGGCGGCCTTCACCGTGGCGGATGAAATAAAAAAGCGCGAAAGGCTGATGCATCGTATGGTTGACCGGCATAGCGAATACCCGCGCTTTAACAAAAAAATGCGGATCGTTGGAATTATCCAAAATATCAATACAGGCCGCGGAAATACGATCCTGGGAAGTGATAACACCACTCTATTTGGAAACTCCGCCATGAGAGAAAAACTGGGCAAATTCACTTTTAAGGTGCGGCTGCTCTCCTTTTTTCAGGTAAATCCGCTTCAGGCTAAGATTATTTATCGTTTGGTTAACGAATATTCCGAGCTTTCTGGAAGCGAGCTGGCCGTGGACGCTTATGCCGGGATCGGACCCATCGCCTTCTGGATATCGGATAAGGCACAAAATGTGATCGGGATCGAAGAGAGAAAAGAAGCGGTAAAAGATGCTAATGAGAACATTAAGTTAAACCAGCTGGGAAACGTAAAGATCGAAGCCGGCTTGATAGAGAAGGTTTTTCCCAAAAAAGCGGATGTGGTTATTCTGGATCCACCACGGGGAGGCTGTTCGGAAAAGGCTTTGCAGGTGGTATGCAAAGCTGATCCCCGAAAGATAATTTATGTTTCCTGCAATCCTGAGACTCTGGCAAGAGATTTAAAGGCTTTAACTGAAGAAAAATATCGAATCGAAGCGGTTCAGCCGGTTGATATGTTCCCTCAAACCGATCACGTTGAGGTCGTGGCTAAATTAAGCCGAGGCTGATACCCGGAGAGCTTTCTTTAGCAGACCCTTTTTGCGGAGGACCTCTTTTTTTCGTTTCCTGCGGCGCTTGATTTCCTGGTTTCTTATCCTGATCATGGCTCATTAACAATATAATCTAAAATGGCCTGACTGTCAACCGGGACATCGAACCACTTTACGTTTTGAAAACGCCTGAACCAGGTCATCTGCCGGCGGGCAAAGTTGCGCGTCCGTTTTTTTAGCTCATCGATCATTTCTTCCTTAGTCCATTTTCCTTCGAGATAATCGATCACTTCTTTATAACCAAGCGCCTGCATTGAAGGCGGATTTTTCCCATATCCCTTTTCCCTTAATCCTTTCACCTCTTCAATCAATCCTTTTTCGATCATGGATTCGACCCTTTGATTGATGCGGGAATAGAGTTCTTCGCGCGGCAGAGTTAGGCCGATGAGTTGATAGGAACCGGCGACTAAACGTCGCGGTTCCTGTAATTCACTGATCGGCTTACCTGTCAGTTCGTAGACTTCCAATGCACGAATGATCCTTTTTTTATCGTTCGGATGGATCTTCTCCGCAGCGGCGGGATCGATAGTTGAAAGTCGAGAGTAGAGAGTAGAAAGTAGTTCCTTTTCTAATCTCATACGGAGCTCTTTATCCGCCGGAATAATCGGGAACGAAAATCCCTCGATCAGCGCCCAGAGATAAAGTCCGGTGCCGCCAGCGATGATCGGTACTTTCCCCCGATTGCAGATTTTAGTGGTTAATGCTTGAGTTTCACGGATGAAATCAGAGACGGTCCAGCTTTCATCCGGATCGCGGATATCGATTAGATGATGGGGAATTCCCTGTCGTTCTTCAAGAGATGGTTTTGCGGTGCCGATATCCATGCCGCGGTAGACCTGCATGGAATCGGCGGAAATTATCTCGCCGTTCAGTTTTTGAGCCAGCTCGATCGAAAGTTTCGTTTTACCAGATGCGGTAGGGCCGAGGATGACAACGGTTTTCATGGAAGAAAATTATAACACACTTAGTTTAGGCTGGCCGGTAAACGGAGATCTTCGGAAGTTCCGGGATCTACTAAAACGCCCATAAAATGAGATTGAAAAATCTCTTCAAAAATCACAAAAAGCATCTCAGCCTCCTTTTTTGCCTGAGCCATTTGCTTTTTGGTTTCGAGCGGATGGTTTTGGAAAGGGATCATTTCGGTGAAATCTGAAAAGAGATATAAAAAGCTGCTATACGCCAATCGTTCCCGTAAATTTTCGTCCTGGAAAAAAAGCTTCCTGCATTCGGCGGCCAGCCGGAGATTCCCGATGCCCTGAGCGAGAACTGAAAGCAAAGCGAGATGGGCAATCTTTCCCCACCAGCCATAAACGTTTCCTTCCCTCTCCTTGTTTATTACTCTCTGCTTGGCTTCCAGCCGAAAGCGTGAAATGTCATGTCTTATCTCTTCTTCTATAATTTTAACAGGAAGATTTACCGAGCCAAACAACGACAGGTACAATCTTTGCTTGGCGAGTTCCCGGCCGTAGTGTTCGATGATGCGGATGAAATTTTCCGCAAGAGTTTCTTCATCAACTTTTAGGCCTCTTTCTTTTACCAGAAAGTCTATGAGAAGGTGAATGCCGACTTCTACCTGTTCGGGGTTGATCTCAGTGGGGACGCCCGCCGCAATTTTTTCGGTCCCGATCGCCAGGTCGGCCAGTTCCCGGCTGAAAACCAGAACGGCTTCTTCCGCAAACCTTTTAGGGTTGGGTTTTAGAAAAACGTACGCCGATTTAGTTTGGGGGTCGATTAAAATAGCCATTCCCCTTTTCGGAGGAGATTGGCAGGTGGGAACAATTTCCAGAGGGGTTCTGGCGGCAACCTGGGCCTCAAAATTTGCCAGCAGGAGTTCCAGGCTGACTTTTAAGGCCGAAAGGTTTTGCCGGTCCCATCCCATCCTTTTAACTCGCGGAATTTCCGCCAGCTTTTCGGGAGGGAGGTTCTGAATCTTATGATAATGTGAAGTTAATAAAGGCACCCTCATTTTAATACCCCAAAGATTATCGGGGGAATAAGAAGATAATTTCAGGGAATTCGACTAGTCTCTCTGGCTGCGAAGCATAAGTAGGCGAACCAAGTTTAAAACGGCCATGGCGGTAGCGGCCACGTAGGTCAGCGCGGCGGCGTTTAAAACCTCTTTTGCCATCGGGAGTTCTTTCGCATTCAAGAAATGACCATTTGCTAGGACTTGTATGGCTCTCCGGCTGGCGTTGAACTCAACCGGCAGAGTGATGACGGAGAAAACTACCGCCAGCGAGAAAAGAACAATTCCCAGATCCATGAAAATGGGATAACCCATAAAAAGCCCCAGTAGAAACAAGGGGAAAGCCAGTGTGGTTCCCAGATTGGTGACGGGAACCAGCCCGTTTCTGATTTTTAGCGGCGCATAGGCTTTGGCATCCTGAATGGCATGGCCGGCTTCGTGAGCGGCCACTCCCAGCGCGGCAACGGAGTTGCTGCCATACACACTCTGAGAAAGGCTGAGCTTTTGAGTCCGCGGGTCGTAGTGATCGGTCAATTCACCTGCCACCTGCTCCACGCTGATATTTCGCAGGCGATAATCGTCCAGAATATAGCGCGCCACCTGGGCTCCGGTATAATTGCGGATATTGGCGACTTTGGAATATTTTGCATAAGTGCTTTGCACCTTGAACTGGGCGTAGAGCGCCAGGAGCAGAGCGGGTATCAGTAATAAGAAGGTCGGATCGTAAAACATGGAATTATTATAGCAAAATCAGACGCCCCGCGCAATGGTTTGCGGGGCGTGCCTTTTAGCTGCTTCCACCAGCTTCATAAGCTTTTCCTTGGGGTAGGGAGCGATAATCCTTAGCCTCTCGTCCAAGGTGTGGTCAGGAACAAACTGCTGGAGAACAAACTTCTTTGCTCCCGCAATGGTTTTTGACATTTCTTCGATTTCCGGCTCATCTAAAAGGGTGGGCACGACCGTGGTTCTAAATTCGTAATCGACATTTGATTTCATGATCATTTTTATGCTCTCTTTTATTTCCTTTAAATTAACTTTTGTCCCGGCGGCTTCGTGGTATTTGTCATTTAAAGGGGCTTTGAGATCCATGGCGACATAGTCAACCTGGTGGTTAGTTATCAAGGTGGATAGGTAGTTAGGGTTGGAACCGTTCGTATCCAACTTTACTTGGACATCCATTTGTTTAAGACGCCCAATCAAGTCTGTAAGCCAGGGATGGATGGTTGGTTCACCACCGGTGATCACCACCCCATCAATGAAATCTTTCCTTTTCTGAACGAAATTCTCAATGGTTTCAATCTTGATTTCCGGCAGGGTTTCCGGATTTTCGATTAAAATTCCATTATCACAGAAGGGGCATTTGAAATTACAGTAAGGCAGAAAGACCACCGAAGTTACTTTGCCGTCCCAGTCGAGCAGTGAAGTCTCAATGAAGCCGCGGATGTTCATTCTTCTTTGGACTGCAGGAACCGTTTTTCAAATTCCCGGAGGATCTGAAGGGTTGCCAGCGTCAGCAAAGTGGCAGTGGCGGCACTGACATAGAACCCGGCTCCGGCGGCAACCCCGATAGCTGCGGTAACCCAGATGGAAGCAGCGGTGGTGATCCCTCTCACCCCGCCCCCGGCCTGAAAAATGCAACCGGCCCCGATGAAGCCTATGCCGGTAACGATGCCAGCGGCGATTCTTCCCGGGTCAGCGCCTGCTGACAATTGCATCATTTGTCCTGAAATGATCATAAATAAAGCCGAGCCCAGACAGACCAGAATATGGGTTCTCATTCCCGCGGTCTTTTTTTCTTTTTCCCTGAACCAGCCGATGGCCCCGCCCAGAAAGAAAGCCATCAGTAAATTTGCCACCGTGATCAAGTCTGCCATGATAAAACTCCTTTTATTTATACATCAAAGACTATTTTAGCCTGGTTTGAGCTAACGTGCAATTGATTGTAAGTGGCGGCTTTGATGGAACGATAGATCGAATGGCGATCCAAATCGATTTTTTCTCCGGAAACAGCCGCTTCTAGCTGAGTTGCATTTATTTTTTTTATCTTAAATTTACTGAATAACATTTTTTTCGCGTCTGCATAATAAATCAATTCATTCAGCCAGTTGATCAGCAAGTTTCCCCAATCTTCGCCCGAGACTTTGATTTCCAAAGACTGAATGGCTTTGACTTTTTTCAAATCCGCCATGATAGAGAACATCCCGTAAGCGGCGTTCTCAAAAATCTCCTTTTTGGTCTTGCCGTAGGCGATGATGCCGATGTCGGAAGGGTGCGCTAAAGGCTTGAAACGCGGCATCTATTAAATCTTTTCGAGGGAAAAATATTCGTAGCGGATGTAGGCATAAACCAGGATCAGGATGGCAAAGGCGGTGGGGAGAGGGGAAGCAAAGTTAACCGTTCGGTAAAGAAAAGGGAAAATCAGAACCGAACAATAGAAAAAAACCACCAAAAGCAAAATGAACAACAGGAAAATGGATTGATTGGCTTCATCTGGGGATTTGCCTTGATAGGCGATTATCAAGTTTAAAAGCGCGGACGGTAAAACCAGCATCGCCCCATAAACGATGAGCGCCCAGTAGCCGGGGTTGTAAGCCAGTTGAAATCCTAGCGGGCTCGAGAGAACGTATGAAACCATCAGGGGGCTGAACACATAAATCGAGGTGACGATAAGGGCGGGCAGATACAGAATGAGAAACAACCAGAATGGCTCAAGCCCAATCCTATCCTTAAAAAAGTGAACAATGGAATAATTGAGAATAATGGTCAGCGCAAATGAATAGCAAAAGACATTGAGACTGCTGGCCGACAGGACCCAGGAGGGATTCGGGTTCCACCGAAAGATCAAATCCGACAAGCCGGCCATTGACAAGAGTATGACTAAACTTAAAAGATAGCCTCCGGTGGGCAGGTGCCGGCGGTAAATTATATAGCCCAGCAGTACAAAAACAAAGAAAGCGCCCAGAGATAAGTAAAGGATATCCTGGTAAAAATAATTCACGGTTGCTGCTCCTCCGATCTAATATACAACGATTTTTACTTTACCCAAAACTTTTTGATCTTCCCGGTTGACAATGGTGCCGAGATAAATGCCGTTGCTGACAATCCCTCCAAAATCGGTCCGGCCGTCCCAGGCAATCTTATTGAGTCCGGCTCGTCCGCCCTCCTCACCTCTGAAAACGGACAATTTTTTAATGACTTGCACCGATGAGCCAAAAATATAAATATCTATGTCGGCGCTTTGAGATAAAGTGTATTGAAGAATGAGCGGAGTGCCGGAAGCCGGATTATAAGGGCTCGGGAAAGACAGAGGCGCGCCGACCAACCTTAATCCCACCACGTTTACCATAATGCCCTGGGCAGAGATTCCCAGCGCATTCCCCACCCTGAAAGCCAGGGCGTGTTCTCCCCGGCTTAGATTTTTGGGATTGACTTCGAAAGCCAGGCTTAAAATATTTTTTTGTTCCCCGAAAGTCTGGATGTTTGAGAAAGAGGAGATTTCAATTTCCTGGCCGTCCAGCAGAACGGAGATCTTGTTCCTATCGATGTTAAACGGGCTGGAAGCCTCAACTCTTATGATCGGATTTTCCGAAGCGTAGAAGGCGGTCTGGGAAGAAGAATAGGGCTGGCCGTCGATTTCGATTTTGGTGAGCCTGGGATAGAGGTCGGACACCGAGCTGGTTTCCACCACCGTTTCTCCGCCTTTTAAACCAAAACCCCAGGCCTTTTCACTGCGGACGGTGCGGTAGATCACGCTACAGACAACAGTTTCGCTGCTGCTGAGGGATGGTTTGCCGTTATCGGTGGCGGTAAAGGGAAAGCTGTAGGTGCCGAGTTGATCAATCCGGGGAGTCCAGCTGAAAAGTCCGCTGACGGCATCAAGCGTTGCATTAGAGGGAAGCCCGGTCGCGGAAAAATAAACGCGATTGCCGTCAGGATCGGAGGCGGAGAGATAAAAGGAGAGGGGGCTGTTGGCGACAACTTCTTTGCTTCCGATCGGGTTTAAAACGGGAGGATGATTTACAGCGCCCGCCGCGGTGGCGATAAAGATAAGCAGCAGGAATAATCCGGCTTTAAATTTTAAATCCGCCATATTTTTTAAAATGTTCGATCAAGCCTCCGTCGGCCAGCAGCGTCTGCATCGTCTTTGGAATGACACCAAACCTTGTCTTCGTCCCTTTCGTTATGTTCTGGATTATACTCTTTTCGAGATCAATTTCAAGCTCATCGCCCTCTTTAATCCCATCGGTATCGCATTCGATGGCTGGGATTCCCAGGTTAAAACAGTTGCGATAGAAGATACGAGCAAAAGACTTTGCGATTACCGCAGAAATTCCGGCGTACTTGATCGCTTGCGGTGCCTGCTCGCGGGAGGAGCCGCAGCCAAAGTTTTTGCCGGCAACAATAAAATCCCCCTTTTCGATCCGATTGTAAAAATTGGGGTCGAGGTCCTCTAAGAGATGTTTGGCCAGCTCGCTAGGGTCCTGGATTTTAAATTTATAGCGCCCTGAGATGATGTAGTCGGTATTGATGTCATCATTTTGCGGAAGCCGGTGCGCTTTGCCGGTTAGTTTCATGGTGCTTGAATTGTACCACCTTATTCTGAAATTTTCCACGAATGGCGGTGATATGTGTAAAGGAAGAGATATGCCAAGCAGTGATTTAGTAATCAAGATTGTTCAGTTATACAATCGCTTTGGCCTGGGCCAGATCGATCTGCAAAAAAACCAGGAGCGTGCCAACCAGCTAATTTCTCGCGGAGAAAAACTCCTGGGGAAGTTTTCTCCCGAACAAATAGTCAACCTGGGAACCAGGGGGATCAGGGCTGAGATCAACGCTGCTCTGGCCCACCTCCGACTATTTAGAGATCGAATCGTTGACGGTCGTGACAACTGGTGGTGGTATATCCCAAAAGATTATGAAGACGTAAATGAAACGGCGAAGCCGGGATGGTTTTCAGAGGCTTCTATTTTAACGGATAAAAAGTTACGCTGGCCTAAAGGCGAGGACAGAAAGGATTGGATTCCTCGTTGCATATCGTTCGAGGGGTTCCAAGCGCCCGGCCAGGACGTGGCAGAATCAATCTATAAAAACGCCGATATGTTAACCAGGCTCAAAGTTGAGCCCGAGGAGATTCACCAGGCGCTGCAGCAAGCTATGGTCGGTTCGCAAGGAATTGTGGGTGACTTTCAGTATTCGCCTTTCGGGGACGGGGCTTTTTCTCACGCCGGCATATCTGCCAATGGACGTCAGCGCCGGATCAAGCCTTTTTGTGACTACGACTACGATTATTATGGTAGAGAAACGCTGTTATCGGGAATAGGAGAAAGAAGACACTACCTGACGTATTCAGCGTTAATTCCTTTTATGTTAAGGTTTTGGTATTACACCGAGGGAACCGGCTCTCAGTATCATTTGCCGGTAGAAAGAATGATTTGGTCTCTGCGCATCGGCAACCACGAGCAACAAGCCCGAGCTTATTTGGAAGACCTCAGACAGAGAGAAAAAGATCTGCTCGAAGCCAAAAGAGATTTAACCGAGGCGCTGGAAGGAACCGGCGCTAAAAACAAGTATGGAACAGACATAAGGATAACGGATCCCTTTTTCGGACATGCAACCGCCGTTATCCAAGACAGACTGATAAGAGAGCTGGCAGAGAAAATACCCAGAGAAAAAAAGTGGAAAGTGGAAAGTTTTAAAGGCCCCTGGTTTTTCACGGACGATTATAACACCGATTATTCGCCATCAGACTGCCGGTATTTCCTGGAATACTTTGACCTGGCTTTGGGGATCGTCAGGCAAAGGATTGGAGAAGAAGAAAAGCGGGAGCGCTTGCGAAGCTCGGGAGCTTTTAGCCCGCTTTTGATCGGAGGCAGAGAATATGCCCATATTTTTATTCCTGGCGACAAGGCCGTCAACGTAGGCGTACACGACTATGTTAACCCGAAAGACCTTCCAAAAATAAAAGCCGATTCGATCTGGGTGCTCTGGCTCGGGCCTGACGGAGGAATCTTTTTTGATCTAAGAAAAGAAAGGTATCAGGCGGAGCTCAACCTATCGGAAGCGACATTAAAAAACAATGTAACGCAGGCAGCCAGAAGACTTTTAGAGAGCGGATTTAGCGGTGAAATCAGGGCAAAGTATTATTATGAGGGTTGTGGGGGATGGCCTCAAATCAGCGTGCCCCAGAGGCTGGCCGATTTGGCTCAAGTCGGATAAAGCAAATAACTACTCACGTCTGAAATTTATTTTGAAAGATGATGATAAATGGTCAGCGGCATTATGGTTGTTAAAAAGGTAAAAAACAATGCACGGAAGTGAACCTGTTCAAAGGATTCGATTATACCCTATTTATGGCGAGCACCCTTGCCGTTGGGATCTAAGAAATAACGAGGAACGTGCTAACCAATTGGTTTCCCGTGGCATAAGACTTTTGGGACAATATTCACCTGAACAAATAATCAATATGGGGACCAGGGGAATAAGAGCAGAAATCAATGCTGGTTTAGCTATTCTTCGTTCATTTAAACATAAAGTTATAGGTGATCCTGTTGACTATTATACTCCTAATGACTATGAAGAGCTAAATGAGATTGCTAAACCGGAATTATTCTCAAGATCTACCCCTGAGGATTTTGCCAGTCGCAAATCCGTTTGTCGGTCGGATGAAGGATTTCAAGGATGCCACCAGGACGTGGCCGAATCCATTTACAGAAACGCCGACCTTTTGGTCAAATTAGAAATTCGGCCGGAAGAGATTCTCCAAGAACTTTTGAGCGCTTCTTACAGTTGGTCTCAGGGAGGAGAAGGCTATCAAGGTTCTCCTTTTGGAGAAGGAGTTTTTTCACATCACGAGATATCTGCCAGCCACAAGCGCATCAAACCCTATATTTATTATTCTTTTTTAAAATTAGGAAGAATGGATCCAATTAGTACTTATTCGGCGCTTATCCCCTTTTTCTTCAGGTTCTGGTACTACACCGAAGGCACCGGAACGCCCCACCATCTGCCGATAGAAAGAACAGTTTGGGCCTTGCACATCGGGAATCATGAGCAACAAGCCAAAGCCTATTTAGAAGATCTCAGACAAAGAGAAAACGATTTATTCGAGGCAAAAAAAGAATTAACCGAAGCCTTGGAAGGGACCGGCAGGAAAGATCGATACGGGCAAATATTAATAAAGGAGCCATTTTTCGGAATGGTAAAAGCCGTGATTGAAGACGACTTAATAAACAATTTATTAAAACTGCAAATAGGAGAAAAAATAAATGAGCAATTAGCTATCCAAAGCCGCTGTCTCGATGACGCCGGACCTGGAGAGTTCGAATATGACGGATTTACTCCGAAAGAATGCCAAATTTTATTGAAATACTTTGACCTGGCTTCAATCGCGGTAAAACAGCGGATCCAAGAAGAAATAGAAAAAGAGCGTTTGCGACGCTCAGGATTTTTCGACCCTCGCCTGGTCGGAGGGAGAGAATTTGCCCATGTCTTGATTCCCGGAGACGAAGTTAACGACTTGCGTGTTTTTGATTATTGTAATCCTGAAGACCTTCCCAAGATCAAGGGCGATGCGATCTGGGCCCTCTGGCTCAAGCCATTGGGAGGGATCTTTTTTGACCTAAGACAAGAACGGTATCAGGAGGGATTCAAACTAACGTTAGCAGCCATAAAAAATAATGTGACGCGAGCCGCTAGGCGACTTTTACATGCTGGTTTTAACGGTAAAATAAAAGCAGAATATTTATACCATTCATACTGGACAGTGCCAAGCTCTTTGCATAGTGAACCTCAGTGGCTGGTGGATTTAGCTCAAGCCGGATAGATTGAATCTCGGAAGCTCTTAGCCTTTTCTAATTCTTCGCGAATCTTTTCGCCGTTGCCTTCTTTAATAAGTTTCTCAAGAACCGAAAGAGACTTTTTAAAGCCCCCTAGCATTTTCAAAACCGCCTTTTTATTGGTGGTAAACATATCTACACCCAGGATCGGATCTCCTGAAGCGATGCGGGTGGTATCGCGGAAGCCCGAGGCGGCGCATTTCGCCATTAAATCCTTCTCGGATTCATTGGCGATCGAATTTACCAGCGAAGCGGCGACTGCCAACGGCATATGGCTGATAGCGGCTACAATTAAATCGTGAGTTTTAGGGCCCATAATTATGGTTTTGGCTCCGATTCTTTTTGCCAGCTGTTCAATCTGTTCCAGCGCCCGGCTGCTGGTTTTTGAGGTTTTGGTTAAAACCCAGGTTTTGTCTTGAAAGAGGTCTGCTTCAGCTGCTTCCAACTTGGTAGTTTCTTTTCCTGCCATGGGATGCCCGCCGACGAAATAAGTCCCCTTGGGCATGATTTTTTCCGCCTGCGAAACAATTCCATGCTTTGAACTGCCTACATCGGTTACGATAGCTCCTTTCTTTAAGCCGCGAGCAATTTCGGAAACGATCGGAACAATTAAATTGATTGGTGTACAGATGAAAATGATATCAGCCTCGGCAGAACCTTTTACATGATTGGTGGTTCCCTCATCGATCGCTCCCATTTCGAGCGCCTGTTTCAAAGTTTCCTCACGGCGGGGAATTCCGATCATTTTTAAATCAACCGCACCAGATTTCTTAAGAGCCAAGCCGAGCGATCCGCCGATTAGCCCCAGGCCGATGATTGCGATTCTCATAATTTCCCTCCAATAAATTTCCCCAACAGCTCATGCCCTTTTCGGATTTTCAGCTTTGCCTTTCCTATTTCTTTTTCATTAAAGCCTTTTACGCCTTTATTTCCTTTAAGGCCCTTAAGGCCTTCTGCGGGATAAATAGCAAACGGAACAGGATCGGAAGTGTGCGTCATCATTCTAATTGGGGTGGGGTGATCGGGAAGAACGAGAATCCGGATATCCGGGTATCCGGTTAACCGGGTCGCCTTTAACACGGTTCCAACCACCAGCCGATCAAAATCCTCAATCGCTTTTATTTTGTGCTTGATATTTCCCTCATGCCCGGCTTCATCCGGCGCTTCGACGTGAACGAAAACCACATCATTTCTTTTTAAAGCTCTCAGCGCGTATTCCGCTTTCCCCTTATAATTGGTGTCGAGATAGCCGGTTGCGCCGGGAACATTTATCACTTCCATCCCTAAGATTTTTCCCAAGCCCTTAAGCAGATGAACCGCGGTGATCACCGCCGCTCTTTTCCCAAATCTTTTTCGAAACGGCGGCATCAGCGGAGCCGCTCCCTGACCCCAGGGCCAGATCATGGTAGCCCTGGTTTTCATTTCGTGCAGGAGGACTTCGCTTTCGTTCATCAGTTTGATTAATAGATCAGACTTTGGAAGATAATCGTGAATTTTCTTGCCAGTTATGTCGTGAGGCGGCACGCATTTTACCGATTTACCAACGAGCGAGCCGTCGATGACCAAAAGATGCCGATAACTAAGGCCGGAATAGAATCGAATCCCTTTTTCACCGATTTTTTGGTTGAGGGCATCCAAGATTTTTTTTGCTTCCGAAGTTGAGATGTGGTGAGCGGTAAAACTTTCCATCTTCCCGTTTTTTACCGTAACCAAATTACAGCGAAAAGCAATTTCTTTATTCTTAAGTTTTACGCCTAAGCTTGCAGCTTCTAGAGGGCCCCGCCCAGTATAGTATTTCTTGGGGTCGTAGCCAAAGATGCTCATGGCGGCTACATCTGAGCCAGGTTCCATGCCGTGAGGAATATTTTTTACCCAGCCGCAAACGCCTTTTTGGGCCAGGAAATCCATATTTGGAGTTTTGGCAACTTCCAGCGGAGTTTTGCCGCCAAGCTTTTTTAGGGGATAATCCGACATCCCGTCACCGATTAGAACTAAGTATTTCATAAGAATAAATTTAGACAGAGTGAAATTTTTCCAAGAAAGATTCGATAATATTATAGGTTGAGTTAAGGGGAATAGCAAGAATAATAGGCAGGAGGTAAAATCATGGGAGTGCTTGGAATTCAGAAACATTATAGACCAAAGGTTTCTTTGCCGGAAGGCGCGGTAGCAAGGCAAAAGGCGACCGCTGAACAGATTCTAAGTCTATTAACCAGATCATTTGGGATTGTACCATCAAATGTTCATCTGGGGGGCAGACATAGTGTCGGGGAACTTCATTCAGCCGAGCTACTAACTAAGTTAGAAATACAAGATAGGCTAAACTGTTTGCATGTTATAGGGCTGGCCGCAGATTTTAAGCACGGAAAAGATAACGGAGTCACTTGCGAATTTAGCGCAAGAATCAGATACCCCATTTATTGTTTTAACACTACCTCTGAATACCTAAAGCAAAGATTGGAGCGATTTATAGAAAAATTTGCTCAATTCATTTTAGCCCGCATCAGTGAAGAATTGAAAGATTTTCGGATTGATCTTGGCGTTTATCCCATCCCCCATGAGGTAAAGAATTGTCCGGAGTATCCCGTTGGCGAAGAACTTGCCCTTTCGTCCAAAACCGGACTTACTTCTGTATTTACGGAATTTATTATCGCTGGAAGAATAAGGTAAAACGGGTTAGGAACCCAAACCCCACACTGAAGTGTGGGGTGAATTTCTAACCATTCTCAGATAAATTCTTCTTTAATCCGACATCCCGTCGCCGATTAGAACAAGGTATTTCATCTAGGGTTTCCGGAAGGCGGAGTGGGGGATCCGGTTTCTTCTTGCAGCAGCTCTTTTAATCTTTTTTCCTGATCATCAGTCTGTTTTTTGAGGTTAGGCAGGTTTTTTTCGATAAGTTTTTCTAATTTGCCCGAGCCTGCTTCTTGAGTTCCAATCCCTTCGATGAAATCCATCTTCATGTCAATATCGGTAAATTTTTTAAAATAAGGGGCCCATTGTTTTGCCGCCGGATAAATCAGTTGAAAAGTGGCAATGGAAAACTTGGCAGAAAGAGAATCCAGGATTGATTTTTTGGATTGGTCTGAGATAGGAAAGGAGAAGATTAACTGAAGAATAATTCCGGCAAGCAGCAGCCCCCTGACGCCTCCGAGCAGCAGCCCGCCAACCCTGTCCAGCGGACCCAAAATGTTTACATTAATAACAACATTCAAAATTAGCTTTAATAAAAGATCAAGGGCGACGTAGACGGCAACCCAAACAATAATAAAGGCGATCAGGGCCAGCAGGGTTTTGGGATCGCTGAATTCGGGAGATACCCTTGAAAGATAGTTTAAGGCGGCAGAGGCCAGAAACAGAGCCAGGAAGATGAGGGCGATGCTTCCTAGCGTCTTAACCAACCCTTCGCGGAACCCCAAAAAAAGAAAGCCGAGGAGAAATAAGATGATTATAAAGTCAACCATTTTACCCCTTTGAGAGCCGGGCTTTAAATTTCTTCAGCTTTGACTTGAGTGCAGGATACTTGAGGGATAAGATCTGAGCGGCCAGGACCGCCGCGTTTTTTGCCCCGTCGATGGCGACACTGGCTACCGGCACTCCCGGCGGCATCTGCACGATTGAAAAGAGAGCATCATGTCCGGAAAGGGATTTGGAATGAATAGGAATTCCAATGACCGGCAAGGTGGTATTGGCTGCCACCACCCCCGGCAGGGCTGCCGCCATTCCCGCTGCTGCAATAATCAGATCGTATTTATCTTCCGCAGACTTGGCATAAGCTTCGACTTTCTTGGGGGTGCGATGCGCGGAGGCAACGGTAAGATCGTAGGAAATTCCAAATTCCCTCAGCTGTTTTTCCGCTTTCTCAATAACCGGAAGATCCGACTGACTTCCGATGATGATTCCAATTTTTGGTTTTGTCATGGAGCTACGGTCATGATCTTGCGCGCCTGTTCCGGGTAGCGCGCACAAAATAGCAATTCGGCCTTGGTCAGCGGCTTTTGAGTGTGGACGTTGGCATAGCGGACAAGCTCGAGGATCCTTTCTGCCTCTTTGTCATCTTTGAATTCAATTTCAAGCTTGCCGTACACATTGCGGAAACCCTTGATGCCGCTGTATTCGCCGACCGTGATCATCCGACCGGTCTCAACCAGCTCAGGCTCTCCTCTTCCCAGCTCTTCGTAGTCATAAAGTTCATAGTTGCGTCGGTCCTTTAAGGCACCGTCGGCATGGATCCCTGACTCATGCGCAAAGGCGTTGGCTCCAACCCCAACCTGATTTACCGGGATGGGAATTTTAAAGGCGTAAGACGCATAGTTAGCGATCTGCCAGGCTTTGTTGAGCTTGATCTCCGGAGGCAACAGCTCTTTATCCTTTAATCCGCTGGAATATTTCAGCGCCAGCAGCACCGAAAGCAGGTCGGCATTTCCGGCTCGCTCTCCCACGGCATTGACGGTGGTGTTGATGTAGGCATCCTGGCCGCCGTCAACTGCGCCTTTGGCGCCCATCACCGAACAGGCCACTCCCATTCCTAAATCATTGTGGCAGTGCAGTTCAATCGGTATTTTAACTTCCTGTGCCAGGGTTTTGATCCTTTCATAAATGGTCATCGGATCGTCGGCTCCCAGAGTGTCGCAGTAGCGAAAGCGCTTGGCGCCGGCCTTCTTGGCGGCTTTTCCAAATTTTATCAAATAGGGTAATTCTGTCCGAGAAGCATCTTCGGCATTAACCCCAACGGTTTCCGCCCCCAGCTTATAAGCCGTATCAACTGCTTCCGCCATCGAATTGATAACATCTTCTTCCGTCATCTTTCCCATGAATTTGCTATCAAGCATGATGCGCGAAGTCGAAATTGAAAGGTTGAGATGTTTGATTTTGGGGGTCATCTTAAAAGAGAGATCGACATCTTTTTTAATGGCTCGCGCCCAGCCTTCGAGACGCATGGGAGAAAGAACCCCCATCTCGGCCAGTTCCAGATTGGCGTTTAAATAATTGGTTTCATGCTTGGTAAAAGGAAAGCCGAATTCGGACTGGAAAATCCCCATCTCGTTTAAATACATGTTAATAATGGTTTTTTCCAGCTTGGCCAGACCAATCCTTGCGGTTTGCACTCCGTCTCGATTGGTAACATCGATAATAAAAATTCTGGGCATCTTCTTCCTCCTGAATTTTATTATAACTCAGTTTTTTTTCTTTTACAAGGGTGATATACTATTAAAAGCATGCGTAAAATCGTCGGTATTATTGGTTATCCCATCGGACACAGCGTCTCTCCCGCCATGCACAACGCGGCCTTTCAAAAGTTGGGAATTGATTATGAATATATTCCTTTTGAAGTCGAGCCGGAGGATCTTAAAGAAGCCATCGATGGATTGAGAGCCCTGCATATTGCCGGTTTTAACGTAACCATTCCTCACAAAGAAACCATCGTTCCTTTGCTGGATGAAGTTACCAAGCTGGCAAAAACAATTGGGGCGGTGAATACGGTTGAAAATCAAGAAGGTAAATTAGTCGGCTACAACACCGATGGTCCGGGATTTATCGATTCTCTCCGAGAAGATGTAAACTTTGAACCGAAAGGCAAAAAGGTGGTAATTCTGGGAGCGGGGGGCGCCAGCCGGGGGATTTCAACCCTGCTGGCAGAGGTCGGGGTCAAATCACTTACTCTATCCGATGTGATTGAGGATAAAGCCAGAGAATTGGCGGACTATTTAAATTCTTACGAAAAAGTTTCCTGCCGCGCCGTTAAAATAGGCGGCTCCGATTTCAAAGATAATATCGATCAGGCCGATCTTTTGGTCAACGCTTCACCGGTTGGAATGCATCCCAAAATAAACGAGAGCCCGCTGCCGGAAAAGATCAAATTAAATCCCAAGCTGTTGGTTTATGACCTGGTTTATAACCCTGCCGAAACCAAACTGCTTAAGATCGCCAAAGCTGCTGGCTGCAAAACTGCTTCCGGCTTGGGGATGCTGGTCCGCCAGGGAGCGCTGGCCTTTACTATTTTCACCGGCGAAGAGGCCCCGATCGATATTATGTGGCAGGCCGCCCGCGAAGCTTTGCGCATTACCTGACGAAATCTCGCCACATTTACCCCCTCTTGAGCGTGGCAATAAAATTGCTGCAGGTTTGACAGTTGCAAGGCGGTCTGTTAATATGGCGCGCGAGAAAGGAGGTCTCGGTGGCAAAAAATCTGGTAATTGTTGAATCGCCGGCCAAGGCCCGGACGCTGGAGAAGTTTCTGGGAAAGGGCTTTGAGGTGGAGGCCTGCGGAGGGCACGTGAGAGATCTCCCCAAGAAATCCTTGGGAGTAAACATCGAAAAAGGATTCGAGCCCTCCTATCAAATCATTAAAGGCAAAGAAAAAATCATCAAAGGACTGCAGGCAGCTGCTGCCAAGGCCGAAACGGTCTACCTGGCCCCGGATCCCGATCGGGAGGGCGAAGCCATCGCCTGGCACCTTAAAATATTACTGGGCAAAAACGGCAAAGTTAAAAGGATTGAATTTAATGAAATAACCAAGCAGGCGGTAACGGAAGCGGTAAAACATCCGCGCGAAATCGACCTGGGGCGCGTGAATGCCCAGCAGGCGCGCCGCATCCTGGATCGCCTGGTTGGCTACAAACTCAGCCCCCTGCTCTGGAAAAAAGTGAGGAAAGGTTTATCCGCAGGCAGAGTCCAATCAGTCGCCGTTAGATTAATTTGCGAAAGAGAAGCAGAGATCAAAAAATTTAAGTCCCAGGAGTACTGGGACATCCATGCAAAGTTATCGAACGGCAGTGAGTTTTTGGCCAGGTTGGCCGCCAAAGGAGGAGAACCCTTAGGAGTGCGCCCGCAGGAAAAAGGCAAGGTCATTTCCTCTGTGGCCGAAGCCGAGCAGATTGTAAAAGAGCTGAAACCGGCCGATTTTATAGTAAAAGAAGTAAGGAAGAAAGAACAAAACCGCTATCCCGCTCCCCCGTTCATCACCAGCACCCTTCAGCAGGATGCTGCCCGCAAACTTGGTTTTTCTCCCAAAAAAACGATGATGCTGGCGCAGAAATTATATGAAGGGGAAGAGGTAAAAGGGGAAGGGCGGGTCGGTTTAATCACTTATATGCGAACCGATTCGGTCCGAATCGCGCAGGAAGCCGAGGGAGAAGTCAGAAAATTTATATTGGATAGTTACGGGAAACCTTATTTGCCTTCGGCTCCAATAAGATATAAAAGGAAAAAGCAGGCGCAGGATGCCCACGAAGCCATCCGGCCCACTTCGGTTATGCGCACTCCGGAAAAAGTGAAAGAAAGCTTACCGGGGGATGAGTTTGAGCTTTACGAATTGATCTGGAAAAGATTTGTCGCTTGCCAGATGCAGAAGGCGGTCTTTGATCAAACTTCCGTAGATATTTCGGCCGGTGAATATCTTTTCCGCGCCACCGGCTCCGTACTTAAATTTGACGGCTTTTTAAAACTTTATGAAATAAGCGAAGAGGAAGAATCCGAAAGCGGAGGTTCCCTGCCGGAGCTAAAAGAAAATGAAAAATTGACGCTAATGGAACTGGTTCCGCAGCAGCATTTTACCGAACCGCCGCCGCGCTACACCGAAGCCGCCCTGGTAAAAGAACTGGAGCAAAAGGGAATCGGACGCCCTTCCACCTATGCGCCAATCTTATCCACCATTCAGGAAAGAGGCTATGCAGAAAAAGAAGGAAAAGCGCTGAAGCCCACCGAGATCGGCATTACCACGAACGGATTATTGGTTAAACACTTCCCCAGGATTTTAGATGTGAAGTTTACCGCCGGTATGGAGGATGAGCTGGATGCGATCGTGGAGGGCAAAATGGATTGGGTGGCGGTTTTGAAGGAGTTTTATGATCCCTTTAAAGCTTCGCTGGCGGAAGCCGAGATTAAAATGGAGAAAGTGAAGAAAGAAATTATGACGGAGGAAATTTGTCCGGACTGCGGCAGCAAACTGGTAATCAGGGAAGGTCGCTACGGCGGTTTTATTGCCTGTTCAACTTACCCGAAGTGTAAATTCACCAAGAACTTACCGGAAGAAGAAATGAAGGCAAAGGCGATTCAGGAAATTTGCGAGAAGTGCGGAAAGCCAATGACGCTGAAGCGTGGGCGTTTCGGCGAATTTCTTGCCTGTTCGGGATATCCTAAATGCAAGAACATCAAACCGATTTTAAAAAAGCTGGGAGTAAAATGCCCAAAGTGCGCCGGGGAACTGGTTGAAAGAAGAACCAAAAAAGGCCGGGTCTTTTACGGCTGCAGCAACTACCCCAACTGTGATTTTGCTACCTGGCAGAGACCTTCATCAGAAGGGAAAGGAAAGAATGCTTAGGGATTTTTTTACAAAAAATATCGGTTTAAAAGCCCTAGCCTTGGCGCTGGCGGTGATCCTCTGGGTTATCGCCCGCTACTGGATGGTAAAGTAGATGCGCGAGATCCGGGAGCTTTCCGAAATGCGCTTTTTTTCGCAAAAGGCGAAAAGCCATGGGAAAAAGATTGGCTTGGTCCCGACCATGGGCGCTCTGCACGAAGGACACCTTTCCTTGGTAGTGGAAGCCAAAAAATGCGCGGAGGTGGCGGTGGTCAGTATTTTTGTCAATCCAATTCAATTTGGCCCCGGCGAGGACTTCACTCATTACCCCCGAGACTTGAAGAAAGACAAAAAGCTTTTGAAAAATTTCGATATTGATGTTCTGTTTTTACCGGAGGCTTCGGCCATGTTTCCAAAAGGATTTAAAACCTATGTGGAGGTGGAGGGCCTTTCGAAGAAAATGTGCGGCCGCTCCCGACCCGCTCATTTCCGCGGCGTGACTACGGCAGTAGCAAAACTTTTTAATGTTGTCTGCCCGGAGCTGGCCTTTTTTGGAGAGAAAGATTATCAGCAGCAATTGATTATCAAACAAATGGTTAGGGACTTGAGCCTTCCGATCGAGGTGATTTCCCTGCCAACGGTGCGAGAGTTTGATGGCTTGGCGATGAGCTCGAGAAATGCTTATCTCAGTCCAAAGGAGAGAAAATCCGCCGCCATCCTTTATAAAGCTCTTTCTCTGGCAAAAGATGAAATTCGTAAGGGGGAAAGAGATCTCAAGAAAATAATTTTTCGCATGCGTTCGTTGATCGGAACCGAGCCGAAAGTAAGGCTGGATTATCTGGTGACGGCAGACCCGGAAAATCTGAACGAAGTTAACCGGCTTAAAGGCAGGATATTATTTGCTCTGGCGGCTTATGTTGGAAAAGCTCGTTTGATTGATAACATGGTTATTTCCGCTGATTGAAAATTGAGGGGACGGTGGACAGGATGGGGAAGAGGGGCTTTACGTTGGTTGAACTGTTGATCGCGATCGGGATCTGCGGCCTGCTGCTGGCTTTGTCTTTTCCCGCACTGTTAAATTTTAAATCCAGCCTTTATCTTGAAGCATCAGCCAGAAGTATTGCCTCGGAGATGAGGAAAACCCAGAGCCTGGCGTGGAGCGGGAAAGCGAATTTGAACTGGGATGTTTCCCAATTTGGCCTGCCGGCGGGAGTTTCAGCCCGAAATGTCAAGCAATTTAGATTTTCAAAGACCGGTTTCCCTTTGCCGGGCGGGACCGGAACGCAGGTTATTGAAAATAAATTTGGCAATAGCCGGAAAATCGTTTTGTCTTCGGTGGGGAGGGTGAGGATTGAATAGAAAAGGGTTTACCCTGGTAGAAATTTTACTGGCGACCGCTTTGTTGGTTGTAATTATTTCCGCTTTCAGCTTTGGGCTGAAGCAAGCGATCAGCGCCGCCAATTCCAACCATGATTTTTCTCGGGCGCTCTATGCTGCACGCAGCCAGATGGAAGAGATGCGGCGAATTCCTTTTGAAGGTCTCCCGACTCTGAATGGGACTTCCTTTTCCGCGGGATCAGGGAAAATATACGTGGCTACTCTTTTGCCGGATCTTTTAAGCCTTCAAATTGATTTAAAGTGGAATCCAAAGCGGCCGTCGCTGCGAATTTACACTTTGCGGAGCAGGCACCGATGAAGCGGAAAAACGGCTTTACCTTGGTTGAGCTGATTATTTCACTGACGCTCTTTACGGTTTTGGTTGGCGGCGTATTTTACGCTTTTGGCAGCGAACTGCGCCTCTGGAGGAAAATTGCGGATAAGTGCCAGCGCGAGCAGGTTGCGAATTTAGTGGCGGAAAGGATTTGCCATGATATCCGGGCGGCGTCCGCGATCCTTACTTCTTCAGGATCGGAAGAGATTGATTTAAGAGTCGGATCAGAAAATATTAGCTACCGATTGGTTGATTATAAAATCCGAAGGAAAAAAGGTTCATCTATAGCTTATTTAACTAATGAGAGAGAAGTGGATAAACTTGCTTTTTCTTATCCTGTTAGTGATAGGGTTGAGATGATTATGGGGAAGTTTAGCTGCCATGTTGCACTCAGAAACTAAATTGAAAAATGCCGTGCCTACCGGCAGGCAGGGATCCGCACTTTTGCTGATCATAGTAGTAACCGCTGTCCTTCTGGTTTTGACTGCATTTCTTCTTAAAATAGCTTATAATAGTTATGTCACGGCTAATGCTCTGTGGGAGAGAGAGGAGGCTTTCTGGCTGGCCGAGGCGGGATTGGAAAAAGGGAAAGCTGAAATAAATTTTAATCCTGCCTGGTACACCGATTTGCCTTATTTTTTGGAGGATAATCTTGAATGGTTAAAAGTGGGCGCGGTGGGGGAGAGGGATAGTTTGGGCCGGGGCTATTTTAAAGTGGTGCGGGAAAAAGATAGAGATCGGCTCTATTCAATCGGATATAAAGGGAGAGCGGTGGTGGTTTTGAAAATAAATTATTTGTATCCGCCTTTTAAGACTTTAAGCTGGGAGGAATTATAATGGTAAATTATTTGATTTTAGGGTTGTCCATACTTTTAGCGGTTACCGGTCAGCTCTTAATGAAAAAAGGGATGGTGATCTTTGGGGCTTTTCCCGTCAGCCAGTTGCTTTACAAGATCATACCGATGTTTTTGAATCCGTGGGTATTTTTTGGCTTCGTCTTTTTTGGGCTCTCTTCCCTTTTTTGGTTGGTGGTGATTTCGCGGCTGGAATTAAGCCTGGTTTATCCGATGGTGAGCGTGGCATATGTTTTGGTGGCGCTGGCCTCCTATTTTTTCTTCAAGGAGAATGTTGCTTTGGTGCGCTGGATTGGGATCGCAGTAATTATTTTAGGGGTTTTTCTGGTTTCTCGCTCCTAACCGCTGGTTTTTCCTCCCAAAAGTAAGAAGAGAATCGCGGTTCTCACCGCTACGCCGTTGGTAACCTGCTCCAGGATTACATTATAAGGGCCATCCGCCACCTCCGAGGTTATTTCCACCCCCCGATTGATGGGACCGGGATGCATAACGATAACGTCTTTTTTGGCTTTCTTCATTCTTTCCGCGTTCAGGCCGAAAAGCTCGGCGTATTCTTCGATCGAAGGGAAAAGATTTTTTTCCATCCTTTCCTTTTGAATCCTCAACACATTAATAAAATCAGCATCCTTGATTTCATCATCTAACTTATAGGAGACCTTTACTCCCAATTTTTCAATGGCTTTAGGCATAAGAGTGGGAGGGCCAACCACCACTATTTCGGCACCCAGTTTTTTGAGCCCCCAGATATTGGAGCGCGCGACCCGCGAGTGCGCGATGTCTCCCACAATGATAACTTTTTTCCCTTTAACGGTTTTCTTTTTTTCAAGCATGGTAAAAATATCCAGCAGGCCCTGGGTCGGGTGCTCGTTAAAACCATCGCCGGCGTTGATGACCGAAGCGTTGCAGTTCCTGGCCGCTAGCTGCGGAGCGCCTCCCATACTGTGGCGAATAATAAGGCAGTCTACGCCCATAACCTCTAAATTTTTAACCGTATCAATAAGGGTCTCGCCTTTGGCGACGCTGGAAGAGGACAAAGCGACGTTGGTAACATTGGCCGAAAGCACTTTGGCGGCCATGTTAAAGGAGGTGCGGGTGCGGGTGGAGGGTTCATAGAATAAAGTAACGATATGCTTGCCGAGCAGGGTCGGGACTTTGGGAATAGGGCGAGCAATAACTTCTTTCATGGAGTGGGCAGTGTTTAAAATGAGTTTGATTTCCTCCAGGCTGAGGTCTTTGAGGCCGAGCAGGTCTTTTGATTTGAGGCCTTTGACCTTGTTCATCTCAAGTAATTATTATATCATATTTATGTGAAAGTGCGCCCTCTTTATCTATTGATCGTTTTTCTTTTGGTAGTAGCTTTTATTTCATTTAATAAGTTTGGCCGCTCCGCCGAAAGGACCGCGGAAGTCATGGGGACAACCCTCCGCGTCAAAGTTCTGGGCGAAGACGCCGAACCGCTTGTGAAAGAAGCGATTTCGGAGATTAAAAGATTGGATAAGCTCTTTTCCCGTTTTGACAAAAACAGTGAAATCAGTTTGATAAATTCGATGGCCGGCAAAACTTCCGTTCAAATTTCTTCGGATACTTTTAATATTATCGAAATGTCGGTGAAGGCAAACCGACTTTCGCGGGGCGCTTTTGATATCACCCTGGGGCATCCGGGGGATCTGATACTAGATAAAAGCATGAGGAAAGTTTGCCTTAGAAAAGACGGGGAAAAGCTTGATCTGGGCGGCATAGGCAAAGGCTACGCGGTGGAATCGGCCCGGCGGCTCTTGCTGAAGCAGGGGGTTAAAAGTGCTATAATTGACATGCATTCCTCGATCGCCGTGATCGGGAATAACTGGCGAATAGGAATTCAGGATCCGCAAAATAATGAAAAAATCCTCGGGGTTATTGCTCTAAATGAAGGCGATGCGCTGGCGACTTCGGGGAGTTACGAACAGCCGGGGCATATCATTGATCCTCGAACCGGGAAGCCGGCTGATAAATGTTTAAGCGTTACGGTCGTTGGCAAAGACGCCGGTTTTGCGGATGCGCTGTCCACCGCGGTTTTTGTGCTGGGACCGGTCGACGGGATGAGATTGGTTAGTTCACTGAAGGATGTAAAAGTATTAATTGTGGATAAAAAAGGGATAATTTATGATAATTTTGGCTTTAAATTGCGGTAGTTCTTCGGTCAAATACAAACTCTATTTCTGGGAGAAACGTCAAACCTTGACCAGAGGGGTGGTGGAGCGGGTTGGAATTTCTGGGTCTTTCATCAGTTTTGATCTTTCAGGCAAAGGAGAGCATAAAATTGAATACAATTGTCCGGATCACAAAACCGCGTTAAAACTGATCATGGATACCCTGGTTCACAGTGAATATGGCGTAGTGAAAGATCTTTCTGAAATTTCAGCGGTGGGGCATCGGGTGGTGCACGGAGGGGAAAAATTCAAAAGTTCGGTGATGATCAATGATGAGGTGCTGGAAACGATAAAAAGCGTTCAGGACCTTGCCCCCTTGCACAATCCCCCCAATATTGCTGGTATCGACGCCGCCAAAGAAATTCTCCCTGCCGTTCCGCATATAGCCGTCTTTGACACCGCTTTTCACCAAACTATGCCGGAGCATGCATTCCTTTACGCGGTTCCTTACGAATGGTACGGAATGTACGGCGTCCGGCGTTATGGTTTTCATGGCACCTCCCACCTTTATGTTTCTCGTCGCGCCGCGGTTTTGCTCGGAAAAAACCCCCTGGAAACCAGCTTAATTACAATGCACATAGGAAATGGCGTTAGTATCACAGCCATCAAGGAAGGAATTTCGGTGGATACCAGCATGGGTTTGACTCCGCTGGAGGGGGCGGTAATGGGGACGCGCTGCGGAGATATCGACCCCGCCATCATTCTTTTTATGATCGAAAAAGAAGGTTTTTATGCAGAGGAAATTGACGCCATCTTGAATAAGAAGAGCGGACTGCTTGGAATCACCGGTAAATTCATGGACCGCCGCGACATTGAGAAAGCGGCGGCGGAGGGGGATCGCCGGGCCCAGCTGGCGATTGAAATTGAGACTTATCGATTGAAAAAATACATTGGGGCTTATTCCGCTGCGCTGGGAAGTGTCGACGCAGTGGTATTTACGGCGGGGGCGGGGGAAAAGAACTGGCAGCTGCGAGAAAAAGTTCTTGAAGGGCTTGAAAGCCTGGGGATAATCCTGGATAAACGTAAAAATGAAAAGGCGCAAAGCAGCGAGAAAGAAGCATTGATCTCGACCGATGACTCTCCTGTCAAAATCTTGGTGATCCCGACCGATGAGGAGATCGTTTTTATCGAAGATGTGGTGGCGATACTGGAAGGCAGATACGAAACCCACACCCATTTCACCTACAGCTTCGAGGATCCGAAGTATAAAAGGAAAGCAGAGTGATGGAAGAAGAGAGCAAGAATTTTCTGCCGCTGACCTGGACGCGGCCGGTTGAAGAACTTCGCTGTGGCGCGACAACTGTAAAGGAGCACAAAAAAAAGCTTTCTTATCTCTGGGATCTGATCAAATCGCTTAAAGAAGATTTGGAACATGACCTTAAAGTTTTAGGCGCGGGGATAAAAGGGAAAATCCATCCCTCAGCAGTTATTCTTAACGAGGGCAGCATTCTGGTTGAAGCAGGAGCCGAAGTTGACCCCTGTGCCGTCCTCGATGCTCGTTATGGGCCTATCTACATCGGTAAAAATTCGATTGTCCGTCCCCACAGCTATTTGCGCGGCCCGCTTTCGATTGGGCCCGAATGCCGCATTGGCGGAGAAGTAACTCATTCGATCTTTCACGGCTATTCCAATAAGGCCCATTACGGCTTCATCGGCCACTCCTATATCGGTGAGTGGGTGAACCTGGGGGCGGGGACGACCAATTCCAATCTAAAGAATAATTACGGGACGGTAAAGGTCTGGGTCAACGGCAAGGAAATTGATAGCGGCGAACAGTTTTTGGGTTGTTTTGTCGGAGATTATGCCAAACTTGGGATCGGAACCCTGATCAATACGGGAGCGGTCATTGGCTTTGGGGCCAATGTGCTCGGAGGTAAAGTTACCCCCAAATACATTCCCAATTTTAGCTGGAATGAGAAAGAAAGATATCGGCTGGAAGATTTTTTGAAAACAACAAAAATTGTGATGCGGCGGAGGGGAGTGGAGCTCGATCCTTCTCTGGCCGAAAAGATAAAAACGATTTATCAGCTCACGGCTTAATGGCGGATGCCGCCGGGGAAATTAATTCAAGTCCCGCTATTGCTCTTAGCTCGCGTCTAACCGTTGAGATAAGTTTTCTATGATTATACCCGCTGGGCATTCGAAAAACTACGCTCAAGTTGTGGGTTTCAGATGGGGGAGTTGCAATGCTCGTTATTTTCAAACCGGAGGCAGCCAGTTTCTCCAAAGCGGTAAGGGTTGATTCGGCATCTGAAGAACGGATATTGATTCTTAGGCCTTTATCTTCGTATTCGCGGTCGAAAAAGCGGAGGTTTTCCTGTGTCTGCCTTAAATGTTTTTTAAACTGAGAAAAATTATCCTTATGGCTGTGGGGCATCATAATTTCGATTAAATAATTTCCGCTCTTCGATCGCCTCAAATTTATTGTGAGAAGATCAAGGGATGAGTCTCTCAGCAACTTAAGAATATTCAAGAATAATTCAGGATGGTCGGGCAAAATCATCCAGAAAGATATTTGTTCATTTCGGGCCGGGTTCTCTCCGCTGATAAAAAGCGTTTTTGAAATCTTGCCTCCAACTTCTTGGCGGAGAGAGGGCATGGAATCCTTAAACATGGCCATTGCCGCATAAAGAGCTTCTTCGCTATCCAAACCCATGCTGTGGGCAATTCCGATTAAATTCATAAACATAGCGGTATGCATTTCTATATCGCCTTTTTCCATCTTCTCAAAAATGTCCGGAAACAAATCACTTTGTGCTTTACGAAACATGGTTTCTATCAGTTCCGCTCCCTGCTTGGGGTAGGCTTCGGGATTTCCGAGCAATTCAAGCCGGCCCTTCAGCGTAAAGACGTGTTTCCGTGCTTTTGCTTGCCATTCCCCGACATCGGGTCCGGCTTCAGCGATTTGCTCGAACCGGTAGGATTCTCCTGATACTACCTCTTCGAAAGGATCGACTTCCCGCTTTTCTCTTGATTTATAAACGCGGAAGGGGCTGGTCAGAGGGACCCCGCTGGCAGCCGCCAGATCAAGGAGCGAAGGCCTTTGGTCTTTAGGAAAAGGAATTAATTCATAAGCGTGTCGGTCAGGGCTGAAAGCATATACTCTGCCGCGGAGGGAATCTTTCCAGATCTGATAGATTTTTTGAGGGCTGGGAGGGGTTATCACATCTGGGGGAAGGGTTATCCGGTCTTTGTATCCATCAAAGTGGGCTTGGAAGTCCATCACCGGCGTGCGGATCTGGACTTCGATATGAACCCTGCCTTTTTTGAAAGTTAAATGCAAGGAGCGATAAAATCTCCCCTTTTTGTTCTTTTTGGGAAAACGAATATAATCATTTCTCTCGGCTTCAACTTTCTTCCATCCCCTTGCTTCGAAGAAAGCAGTTAAAGGATCTTCGAGCGCGTAGCAGGCAGCCCTATCTACAGCGAGCCATCGCATGGCGATAAGGTCATGAATTTTTTTCAGATTGGCATCGTTTTTCTGCTTCATCTTTCCTTTGACCGAGGGAATGGGTTTGACGCGGACCCAGGGAGAGGGGGAGATAAACGGGATATTTTGTGAGATCAGGAATTCTCTGGCTTCGGCTCCGAGTTTTTCATACTTCTTCTTAGCCTTAAAGTAGTTCAGTCTTATCTTTTGGTTAATTTTATTAAGTACCTCCTGATATTCTTCCGGCTCCAGGTAGTGCAAGGCGGCGTCTTCCAGCTTTTCTCCCATTTCTCTGAATCTTAGGCGTCTTAAAATTATGGCGAGAACGTCAAAAGCTTTTAAGGCCAGCTCTCTCCGCACCTTTATTCCTTCGCCGGTTTGGTCCCCGAGCACTGAATTGAGAGCAACCAGCTTGTCCATGGCCAGGATGAGCAGGGCGTCCAGTGAGAATTCCGAAATCAAGAAGTTGGCGAAAATTTCATTTTCGCCGCGGCTGCTTTCGCCGTAATGGATCGATCTAGCCCGGTTCAACTGTTCAACCGTTTTGGCGATTTTCGGGTCGGATATTTGATGCGCTTCGGTCGGGAGTTCAAAAAGCAGTGAGGCGGCGATCATATGGGGACCCAAATCTAATTCAGCCAGACCGGCGGCCAAACGGTATTTTTGAAATACCAGTTCTCCTTTTAGATATTGACCCAGTGCCGCTTCCATTATAGCGCACGCCTTTTTAATGGTTTTTCGGCTTTTTTGGGGGTAGTGTGAAATTTTTTCTAATAATAAATTTCGGGCGTTATCGAATTCGCTTTGATAAGAAACGCCCATGAAAATACGCGGGTCGCCGATCCCTACAAAACTCAACGCATGCTGCTCGACCGTACGACGGCTGAGACCGATCGAGCTTTCTCGCACCGGGCGTGCTTGCATTTTTGTTATTTTGGGGGGGAAGGGGCCTATCCTTGTCATATCAATTAATTATCGTAGTAGAATTTGAAAAATTTCAGACGAAAGTGTATACTTTTCGCACGGATTGGGGGATCGTCTAATGGTAGGACACCGCCCTTTGGAGGCGAGAATTGGGGTTCAAATCCCTATCCCCCAGCCAACCCTTAAAAGGGGCGTTTTTCAGCAGCGGCCGCCAGCCGATTTTCCCTTCAAATTGGAATTTTTTATCTTTTAAAATAAAGTTCGAGCCGATATTTTTCAGAAATGTTGAAATTTTATCCGGATTATTTTCGGATATAAGAATTTTGGCTTGGCATGAGGATAAAATAAGCTTCCGCATAGGTTCGAGCCAATTATTTCCCGTTAGTTCAAAATCTCGCACTTTCTGCTGGATGTCGGCTTTTCTATCAAGATATTCACGTTTTTTCGCCTGGTATTCTTCGGGGCTTATGGCTTTGCCTTCGATATAAAGATCAAGCAACCGGTTTAATTTCTGCTCAACTTCAGCTTTCTGATCGGCGAGATTTTGAACTAAGACTTTGGTTTCGCTTTTGGCTTGTGCTTTTTCTTCGTCGAGCTTATTGAGCATATTATTAGACCAATCGTCGGACAAAGCCACCTTTTGGATAAGGGCTTTCATCTGTTCGGCAATAAGCTCTTCGCGGGCATACCTCTGATCGCAAGGCCCCTTTTTCTTGGTGCAGTGGTAGTAATGATGGCCTTTCTGCTTCTCGCAGGTAATCATACAGCCGCATTGACCACATCGCATAAGCCCCGAAAAAGCGAACTGGTATTTTCTCTGCCGTTTTTTCTTGCCACGATTGGCCATCACTTGTTGGGACTGGTCAAATAAAGACTTGGAAATAATTGGCTCGTAGTTTCCCTCATGATATTCCCCGCGATAGAAGAATGTTCCATAGTAGAAGTGTTTCTTTAACATGTTCTGGACACAGGTCTTGGCCAGAACATTGCCTTTGGAGTTTCGCAGGCCGGCGTCCTTCAAATACTTGGCAAGCGCCTTGAGTGTGTAATCCCCGGTGGAGTAGAGCTCAAAGGCCCTTTTAACCAAAGGAGCCCTTATAGGATCAACCTCAATTCGGCGCTTGTCGTTTTTGTTGTTTAAATAGCCAAGTGGCGCTTTGGTAGGCCATTCGCCCCGCCTACACTTCTGCCTTTGCCCGCGTCTGACATTCTCGCTAAGGTTATCTACGTAGTATTTACTCTGTCCAAAGGCAATGTTCAGCATAAACTTGCCTTGAGGTGTGCTATCAAACCAAAAGGTCGGGAATTTAAGGTCTTTTAGCTGACCTGTGTCCAGAAGGTAGATGATCTGACCGCCGTCAATGCTATTGCGGGCTAAGCGATCAGGATGCCAAGCCAAAATTCCTTCCGCTTCTCCCTTTTCAATGCGTTTCAACATTTCTCCGAATATGATTCGGCCAGGTTCTTTGGCAGTTTTTGCCTCGCACAGCGAGGCGACGATTTCAAGTTTTTCTTTGGCGGCAAATTCTTTTAATTCTGTGATCTGCGCTTCGATAGAAAGCACCTGCTTTTCCTCGGTATCGGTGGATTTCCTGGCGTAAACGAAGTACTTCATGGCTTGCCTCCTTTGATTCGGGAATCAGAAAAAGCCCGCTTTTGGCCGGTCCCGCCTCCGGCGGGACAAAAGATAAAAAATTCCAATTTGAAGGGAAAATCGGCTGGCGGCCGCTGCTGAAAAACGCCCCTTTTAAGGGTTGGCTGACCGCATTTGAAAATATCCGAACCGATTTATTCATTTGAAATGGCCCCGATCGGATCGGGGCGTCCAATCGCCGCCCAATTCCGAAGCGACCTTTTCGGATTGAAAAACTGCCAAAGAACCTGGGGAAAATATCGGCTCTCACTTTATTTTGGCCAAAAGCGGGCTTTTTCTGATTAAAAAGGGAAGAAACATGTGCTAACTATAGTATGTAGACCATGAATAGTCAAGGCGTATACTATAGTTAGCATTTATGAAAAAACAGGTATTAATTGACTTCGGGAATAAGGTTAGACAAGAACGGATGAAGTTAGGTTGGTCACAAGAAGAATTGGCTGAAAGGGCTGGTGTACATAGGACTTATATTGGGATGATCGAAAGGGCAGAAAAAAATATTACATTAGAAAACATTGAAAAAATTGCCAAGGCCCTTGGAATATCAATAGAAAGACTAATAAGGAAAAAATGAAAATATGGGAACAAAAGCTTTAAGAAAAAGATTCAAATGGCAAGATGTTAGTGGGGGGAAAGCTGGAATTGCAGAAGACAATTTTTATCGAGTCTTTCTAAGGCATTTTAAGGGTTCGGATTTTAGGGTGAGGAAAGGCCCAAAAGAATTTAATAATATTTATTTCAATGTAGAATTAGACAAGAAAGTATTGGCTGAAATTTATACCCCAGATATTAAAAAATGGAGGCACGGAATAAAGCCTGATTACGCTATAGATAATATTAAAACAAAGAAGACATTATATATAGAAGTTAAAAGGCAGGATGGATGGGTAGAGGGGAAGCCGCGTAGTGCTGGAAGAGGGAATGCACATGAAAGATCCTGCAAATATTTTACTCCAGGATTATTAAGATTGCTAAGAAGACAGGGCAAGCTCGGAAATAATGTTTTGCCTTTTTGGGTTGTCTTTCAAGGCGATATCACACGCGATCCGTGTCGCGTGAGAGAAATTACTTTATGGTATGCTGAGCACTCCTCGCATTTCTTCTTTTGGAGAAATTTATCAGATTCTAAGTCGCTAATTAGTCATTTCGAGGATGAGCTGAAACATCTGCTGGTCTAAGAATTACTCGCTTCCTTCTTTAAGTACGTCTAGCCCCCATGCTGACCAACCATTGACTTTTTTTCTCGCAAATAGCTCAATGCGTTCCTGGCCTGGGAACATCTTTTCTATTGCCTGGATTACTTCGACTGGTTTTTCACTATGTGTCTTTCTCGGACTTCTTACTAATTGTTGTACATTTCTTGCGCCCCTTGGCCTTGGGATCCTGCCACGCTTGAATACTAAGCATAGCTCACAATTCGAAAGCGTATATTGTCCAGGGTTGTGAGTCATTTTGTCCCAAATAAATGCAACCGTTTTATATTCAAACCCCCATGCTTGCCCAAGCTCTATAGCTTGGGCTAAGTGAGGGTTTGTCGTCCACATAAATAAAAGACAATCATCCTTAGCGATTTTGTGAATGGGTATTGCCATCAATTCACTTGTTTTTAATGTTGGATATTTAAATGTAGCTGAGCTTATGAATATCTTTCTCGAAAAATCAATTTTATCCTTGCTTTTACTGCTTTTATCGAACTGCAATTTTCCATTATAGTGCCAAGGTGGATCAGCGTAAATTATATCGAATGTCTTAGTTGGTAATTTAGGATAAAGATCCGGCAATGGATTTTGCTTTGTTCGTTTCTTGGCCTCCTCATTATAGATCGAATATCCAGTATTATTTATTTGTGTATTAGTCATAATATCGCCAGAGATGGAAATATCTCGAATCACATCAAGCACTATCCCCTTTATAAAAACATCGCGACCTTTTCTAATAATTAATGGCTCCATGTTTTTATTCGCTGGTTGTAGGCGGATATGATCTCGCTCTTTGTAATACTTTTTTAGTGTTGCTTCTTGATTATCTATAAGTGCCACTACTTTTTGGCCGTTCTCGGCAGTTTCTTGGTGGCGCACCAAAATAACATCCCCATCGTTAATATTTTCATCAATCATGCTATTGCCAACTACTTTAAGCGCATAAACCTTTGATGAAGATGGAATTAAGCTTTTTGGAACAGCTATTGTCTCTTGCGGCATATCAAAGAGTGTCAGGGGTGAGCCGGCTGCGATGGTCCCAAGCAAAGGAATGCTTACCAATGGTGTATTCTTTGAAACGCTAATAGCGCGTGGTTGATTTTCTTCTTTTTCTAATAGCCCGAGCGCCTCGAGTGCTTTGACATGGTGGTGTGCTGTTGATACAGAGGACAGCTTAAGATGACTCTTTATTTCCTCAAGAGAGGGGGCATAACCCTTCCTATTAAGATGGTATTTTATGAAGTCTAGAGCTTGTTTTTGTCTTTTTGTAATCATCTGCCTTGTCACCTTGACTTTCGATTTATTTTCGATTACAATATTTTATTACGTGGAAATGATTTCGTCAAGTGAATTCTTTAATGAAAAGGGTAAGGATGCAATGATTGTTCGCTTTAATAAAACATTAGTAAATAAATTTAATATTAAGAACTTTTCTGCTCTTGTAGGGGCTATTGGTTTATACTTTATTTTTTTAGAAGATTTAATAATCCCATATCCTTTTAAGGAATCAAAATTAATTTATATAGGGATGAGTGAATCAAGGTCTAATAGCATAGGAAATAGACTTAGAGATCATATAGCCGGAAGGTCAAAAAACACAGGAATAATCGGGTATCACAAAAAGTGGAAACTTAGTTTTACTTATTTAGATTACGAGTTTTTAAAGCAAGTTTTCCCATCTCTGGGTATAGAGTCAATCGAGACATATTTTCTTGAAGATTTTGCCAATTATTTTGGTGTTTATCCTATATGCAATAATAGAAGAGGAGCTCTTGAAAAGGGGATAGAATTTAAGAATTCTCCACAAATTGATTGGGAATTCTTTGGGGGATAATAATATGACAGAAGAAAGCATTAAAACAGGTTCTGAAATATTGGATGAGTATTTTAAGCAATTAATCCAAGATGGCAATATTGATCCTGAAGTAAGGAGGATTATGAAAGAACTTTGGGAACAAAAAAGACTCAGTACGACAACCTATTTAATGCGCGAAATAGATTTGTTAATAGAAGAGAGAGTAAAATGAGCATGCCAGATGTAAAGTTAAGAAAAATTTCTTTGCAAAATTTCCGTGGTGCAAGAAATTTATTAGATTTAGATTTGGGCCAAGATTGTAAAAGCTGTGCAATCTTTGGATACAATGGGGAAGGCAAGAGTACCATTACACAGGGAATAGAATGGTTTTATATGGATAGGATTGCATGTTTAAAGGGAGAGGGTATTGTAAGCGAAGACCTAATTAATCTTGCCTCTGATGTTAAAGACGAAACTAGTGTTAATATCGTTTTTAACAAAAGTGAACTAAATTCTTCTAAGACTTTTGATAAAACAAAAAGAAGAAGCAGGCTTTCGAATACTTCTCCGAATTTTGTAAATTATTTTGAAAATGAAGTTCGTTATGACAGAATATATCTAGATCAAAAAACTATCCTTTGGTTTTTGCTTCAGACTAAAGGCGAAAAAAAAGGATCGATAGCCGAGATTGTTGGATATGAAGAAATTATTAAGGCTAAATCGACAGTGTCTACAGCCTTAAGGAACCTGGAACGTCATACTCGTTTTACAGATGCGCAAAGAAGGTTATCGCAAAACCAAGGTTTATTGACTAAAGAGGTTTATGGAGAAGCGATTAATGATATTGAAACAATGCTTAAAAAGAGCGAAGAATTGCTCAAAGTATTTAATATTGAGGACCGATTAACGAACGTAGTTGAACTGGATAATGCGTTAAAAAAAGCCTTCAATAGTCTTCCTAGCCAAAAACGAGCCCAAGAAAGGATAGAACTTGAGAATCTTCAGAAAAAAATACAAGAGTTAAATAATAAGAAAAATTTTATCACCGCTTTAGAAAGCTGTATTTCTAAATTCAATGTATTAATTGGCGATAAACAGAACCTCTCAAATTTAAATCTCGATGATTTCCTTAGGCAGGCGGAACGCGTACTCAACTCTACGCCGGAGTTAAAGGAATGTCCTCTTTGTGAACAAAAAATAGCAGATAAAGATTCTTTGCTGAAAAGGATCATTGAAAGATATCATAAATTAGTTGATATCAGAGAAAAATTGAACAGCAATGGTCGGGAATTCTCAGCGCTTTTAAGCGCATTACAGCAAATCGAGAGAGAGATTTCAGAGATTATTCAAATTCTAGATTTGAAGAAGGTCAATTATGATTCGTCTTTAAAAGAATATTCCGAGACTATAAAAATTCTTAAGCAAGAAGTTGATGCTCAATATGGGTTAAGGGAATTAATCACTGTTGATTTAAGCACCTTAAAGGGAAATATCAACAAGCTTAATTTGGCGATTAAAGACATCAATTCGCAACTTGCCATTAGAATCCAAAGTTTAACAATTACTAAAGAAGAAGAAGTTAAATATAATGCATATCAAAAGATTATGCGTGGGAAAAGTTTGGTTTTGGAAAATATTGCGCTTCAAAAAGAAATAGAAGTAATTAAACAACTCATTCTAAGCATGCGCGCTATCGAAGCGCAAATGCTGGAAATGCAAAATGCAACTATGGCAAAAATATTAGATTTAATATCTCAAGATGTGAATAAATATTTCTGTTATCTGAATCGCAAAGATAAAATAAAGAATGTAAAGCTGATACTTGCCGGAGAGGAAGGTATAGAATTTTCATTGGAATTTTATGACAACGTTGCCTCACCACCTCAGAAGTATCTTAGCGAGTCTCAGTTCAATAGTTTGGGGATAGCCTTTTTCCTTGCGGCTGTAAAAAAATTCAATAAAGCGAATAAGTTTTTTATACTAGACGATGTTCTTGTCAGTTTTGACAGAAACTATCGCATAAGACTATTAGATCTGTTGGCCGAGGAATTTGCAGATTACCAAGTTCTACTATTCACTCATGAAGAGTATTGGTATGAATTGATAAAAAGAAAGTTTCCAGGATGGATTTTAAAGGAAGTGTCCTGGTGTTTTGAAAATGGTATTCGTTTTAAAGATTCCGCATCAGATCAATTATTAGAATTGTCCGAACGACATGTCAAGGGCGACAACGTCGGCAATAATCTCAGAATATATGTTGAATCTTTATTAAAAGATATTTGTTTTTCTTTAGATGTGCCGTTGCCATTTCGTCCCGGAATAGAAAACGAACAACGGATGGCTGGCGATATGCTTTCAGCCTTAACCGCTACTTTGAACAGGCATAAAAGCAATATAACAGATAAGCAAGAATATAAAGATTTGCAGGTTTCCAATTTTATCACCACAGTGTCATCACATCATAACCCTGATTTCTCTAGTATGGGCGTTGATATAGAAGAAGCATTGGAGAAAGTGAGAAAATATAGAGGCTTATTTATTTGTCCAAAAGGAAAAATCGTAAATCGAGAAATTAATATCCCGGGACAAAATAAAATTTCTTGTCAATGCGGTTGCTTACAATTAGATTGGAAGGAATAAAAACAATATTAGCAATTTTACGAGTTTTGCCTTTAAGGCCTTATCAAGCCTTTTAATGGTGTTAATCTTTAAGGCCTGATGGTGTTCTTATTAAAAGAATTTGCCGCCAACTGCTTGCCCGCCCGTATGCGGGCTTGAAAAGCAGGCCAGCGCAACTTATAATTTAGTGGAGCTGGCAGAAAAACTTGCCTGTCCGCCGAAGCAATAGCGTAGGCGGGAAATCGTCCAATCCGAAAAGGTCGCTTCGGAATTGGGCGGCGATTGGACGCCCCGATCCGATCGGGGCCATTTCAAATGAATAAATCGGTTCGGATATTTTCAAATGCTGCCAGTCCTTCGACTCGGCGCTACGCGCCTCGCTCAGGACTGCCGCCCATACTCACCGAGGCGAAGGAAATCGAGCGAAATACAGACAGTAATGAAAATCGCCAAAGGATTAGATATAACAATAGATAATTTAATGAAATAATCATGGACTTCAAATTCCAAAGAAAACGAATAGATAAAATACCTGAAGTTAAAATATTAGAAGAACTTGAAAAAGCTGCCAAATATTTCAATTATATTGAATTTGCTCGTAGAGATTTTAATAAAATAGCTGATATTAGCGGTGCTGTCGTAATGAGGCATTACGGAACTTGGAAAAAAGGATTAGCCGCGCTTAAAAGACATCTTCAACAAAAGGGATTAGAATTATCTCCGCGCCCTTATTATCCAAATAGAGTTTATACAGACAAAGAATTGTTTGATGAGATGGAAAGAATCTGGCTAAAAACAGGACAACGTCCTTCTCGTATAGAATGGATTATATCAAATCCTAAAATTAGTTATATTACTTATAGTCGAAGATTTGGTAGTTGGGCTGATGCACGTTTAAAATTTATTGAGTATAAAATGGGCAAAAATATATTAGCTGATGATTTTATTTTGCCGGATCGGGAAGAACAAGAAACAAAACAAGGCAATAAAATTGAATATAAAAAGGAAAATTCAAGGACCGTCTCATTAAGTGTGCGATTGGCCGTTTTAAATAGAGATAATTTTCGTTGCGTTTTTTGCGGTAAAAGTCCAGCAACAGATAGAGATACAATATTGCACATCGATCATATTGTCCCGTTCTCAAAAGGCGGGAAGAGTACATTGGATAATCTTCAAACGCTTTGCGAGAAATGCAATCTCGGGAAAAGCGATAAAGAAAATATCGGCTACAAACAATCAGAGTTGTGAAAATGCAACTTTCGATTGACAATATCCGATATAATAATTAGAATAATAACAGGGTTGAGCTACTGAAATCTGCTGAAGGCTTTATCGATAGTTATTAGAAGGGGGTTGATTTATGAGTCCTCGCACAATAGACAAAGGAGCAATAGACAGAATTATTCAAAAAGATAAAATTCTCAGGGATTATTGCAAAGAAAACAATATCACAAGTTATGAGGAAAAAGAAATGCTGATTGAGAATAGGCATTCGATTCAATTAGCTAAATCAAAAAAACAAAAAACCCCCCTTTCTGGCGTTGTTAAGGTCGAGCACCATCTTTATAAATTAGTTTTCGATAAGTATCAGTCGTAATGCCCGCCAAAAAGATAGATTTTCCCTGTGCCAAAATTACTTCTGATAAATTATGTTTTGATACAAGTTTTGTAGTCGAAGTGTATTACTCGCCAAAAGACCCTGCGCAGGCAACATCAAGAAAAACAAATTGTGACGCATTCCTGGATCAATTAATCAAAGAAGGGAAGCCCTGCCATATTACATTTTCTGTTTATGGGGAAATGATAGATAAAATCATTGAAGATGTGATTGCTGAGAATATATATAGGTTTATCGGCCTTCATAATTATAGATCTATTTGGAGGGACTATTATAAAGCCAACAAAAAGAAGATCCCTAATTTAGATAACAAGCTCAATGATTCAATAGAAAGGTTTAATAAATGGCTCGGAGATCATCAAATATACATACTGCCATTTTCTCATGATCCAATGTTAAGCATAATGCCACAAAAGAATCTTACTTATACCTCGGAGATGGGGGAATATTGTAAAAAATATAAAATCTTATCAGATGATGCTCGAATCATTATTGAGGCTAGACATAGAGGCATAGATAGTTTTGTTTCATTGGATTGGGATTTCTTGGGGGTTGATGGCATAACCGTTTATACGCATAAATAACCAAAAAAACTTGCCGCTGCGGTCAGCCAACCTATCTCGCCGAGAAGAAAATTTTGATCCCCTGGAATAGGCCCAAAAAGAAAAGCACCCCGATGATTCCCGCCGCGGCGGTAGAAATATGCCCGGCCGGCAGGAAGGGAAGGGAATAGCCGGTCATGAACGCAGGGTGATCGATCGCTTTCTCGGCGAAGCCGAATGACTCTGCGACCTTATCGAGGCCATCCGGATGGCTGGAAGCAAAAAAGGCGGCCAGAGCGGCGATCAGGATGGCCAGGAAGATAATTTTTTTCATCATGTTTCTTCCTGCGCCGGCATCACTTGCCGGAAGAGATTAAAGAGGGCGATCGTGATCAAAGCTTCCGCAAGGCCAATAATGGCGTGCACCCTGACCATAGCGGAGATAGCTGTGCCAAGCGGGATGGTACCGGAGAAACCGATTTCCAGCGCACAGATAAAAGAGGCCATCATCACCGATAGCCAGGCGGCGACCATAATAGCCAGCCATTCAGGGAAAAATTTCTTCAAACTGACATAAATATAATAACTTATCAGTGCGCCGAAGACGGCCATATTGATGATGTTTGCTCCCAGCGCCAGCAAGCCCCCGTCGGCAAAAAAGAATGATTGGACAAGCAGGACGGCAGCGATTACCAGGGATCCGGCAAAGGGGCCGAGCAAAACTGCCGCCAGCACCCCGCCCAGCAGGTGGCCGGAGGTTCCGCTATTAATTGGGAAATTGAACATCTGCGCGGCAAATACCAGGGAAGCCACCGCTCCCATTTTCAGAATAAAGCTCTGCCCGAATTTAGTCAATACCCGCCGGCTGCCGACCATGATCGACTGTGCGCCTTTGCCGGCTGCGGCCAGGGCGGCTTCGGGTACGACCGCGGTTACTGCCTGCCTGACCTTCGAAAAACAATAGCTTAAAACCACCGCGGCAATACCCGCCAATCCACCTGATATTTTAGGGTCGAGAAAACCATCTGGAATATGCATATTAAGTCCTTCACTAAAAATAATATCACATAAAGTGAATATGTTAAAGAGATTCAAGATTTGACAATAAAAGGATGCCGCAGTATAATCCTCGCAAATACCCGGGAGGTGTTTTTATGCTAAAGAGAATCCTCAGCCCCCTTCTGATTCTGGTTCTCCTCCTTTTTGCGGTTTCATCTGGATACGCGGTAATCAGAGGGCTTGAAAATGACCAACAATCCATCGTGAAGATCGGAGAAAACGTCATCGTACCGGAAGGGGCCGAGATCAGATCGGTGGTTGCGGTGGGCGGTTCGGTCACGGTTTCCGGGCATGTTATCCAGGATGTGGTAGCGGTCGGAGGGTCTGTCTTTTTAAAAGATACCGCCATGGTTGGCGGCGATGTGGTTTCGATCGGCGGGAAAATCGTCAAAGATCCGGGAGCAATTACCAAAGGAGACATAGTTGAAGTCGCAGTCGCCGGCGTTGCCCCCGCGGTCTCTTTCTTTGCCAAAGGAGGCATCCTGAAAGGATTCGCGCTATTTGGATTGTTCTCTTTTGTTGGTTTCATAATCCTAACTATAATTTTAGTGGCTTTATTTACCTCGCAATTAGGAAAAGTTTCGGCCAGCTTAGAAAAGAGTCTATCCAAGAACTTCTGGATCGGTACTTTAATTATCGTTTTGTTTGTGCCGATGGTTGTGGTTCTGGCAGTTTCAATCGTAGGAATAATTTTAATCCCGCTCTGGGTAATGGTAGTGACGGCGGCTGGTCTTTTCGGTTACATCGCGGTTGGTCATTTGCTGGGGAAGAAAACACTGCAAGCTTTTAGGATTACGGGCAGGTCTATGATGGTTGAAACTTTGGCCGGCGTTATTTTACTGTGCCTGGTCGGTTTCGTTCCCATTGCCGGTTATGTTGCCAAAATGGTCGCGCTGCTTTGCGGCCTGGGAGGGATCTACCAGACGCGTTTTGGCACCAGATGATCGACCGCTACCGTTTTGGTTCGATTATGATCGACGGGAAAGAATATTCCCACGATGTGATCGTTGCAGGCAAGAAAGTCAAGTCCTGGTGGCGTAACACCTCGCACGAAGTAACCATCAACGACGTTGAACCCATCCTGGAAGAAAAACCCAAATTGGTCATTTTTGGCACCGGGGAATCCGGCGTCTGCAGGGTTTTTCCCGAAACCGTTGAATATCTTGAAAAACAAGGGATAAAAGTCTTAGCTTTTGAGACCCCTGAAGCGGTAAAAGAGTTTAATCTTCGCATTAATGACCCCGGGACGGTCGGAGCCTTCCATTTAACCTGCTGACCACAACTGATTTAAACTGAAATTTTTCAGATTTCCTGAAGATAATATAGGGAGGAGTATATCTATGGCAGGAGTGCAAAGTGTGCCCAATACGGCAGATAGCTGGTTAAAAGCGGCAAAGAGCGTTTATAGAGAAAAGTGTGGAGAAGAAGCTTCTCCTGCCGAATCTGAAGCTTATTCTCAAAAACTGAAGACGGCAAACCCGGGAAAACCTCACCCCGTCGCGGCGGATGTGAGATTGTGGCCGCCGCGCAGGATACGCTACTGGTTCAAAATCGGCGATAGCATAATTTTTAAAGGTCCGGATCCGGTCTGTAGAAAGAAAGAGGCCCCTGCCACGCAGCCAATTATAGAAAATAAGCCGGAGGTCAAGAAACCTGAGACTGAAGTTCCTCCGTCAGCAGAGAAGACACCAATCAAACCGGTTGCGGCAAAGGTCTCAGAAAATACCAGGCGGAAGATCCAGCAGGCGGTGGGGCAGGCAAACCAGCTGATCGGCAAATTAAAAGCGGTGGGGTTGAAGGATTTGGCCACCAGGTTGGAAGCTGCCAGGAATGAAGCGGAAAAGGCTTCCAGGGAGACTTCTGAAAAAAAGGCGGATGAGGCGTTGCGAAAAATAAATAGCCTGTTGCTACAAAGCCAGCAGGAATATAAAAAGGCGCGGGAGATATAAATGAGCGACATAAATGCAATTTGCCTCGAGCGGGGCGGACTGAAAATAAACCATCCAAAAGCGATAACGGCCGCGGAAGAAATCATCACCTTAAACGATATTGCACAGCTTTTAGAAGTATACCAGGAGTTAAAAGCCATCGACTTCAGCAAACTTCCGGACAGCGCGATCGGCGCCTTCAGGGAAAAAGCGGGCGGCTCTGATTTTGCGGTGGTCCTGATGGTGAAAGCTTTATCTGAAAAATCATTTTCTGGTGAAGAGAAAACCGCCGTTGACGGGTTGTTAGCGCAGCTAAAAAGGATCGCCGAAAAATACGGTCGCCTGTTCGATAGCGATAACCCTCTGGTCTCACCCAAAACCAGAGATCGTTATAATCAAGCCGAGATTCAAATCGAAAAGGAAATCCCGAAGGGGGCGCTGCGCAAAAAAGCTTTAGCGGCGCTGGAGAGCGTCCTCAAACAGCTGGGCCTGGGCCTTCCCAAAGGGACAAAAAGCAAATTAAAAATCAGCGAAGTCAGCTGGATTGATAATATTAGCGTGAAACAAGTCAATGATCTGATCGGAGAAAAGTGTAAACCGGGATTGGCGGTCACGCCGCCGGCGGCTCACCCCGCGGCAAAAAGCGGGAAAAAATTTGATTATAGTTTTCGACTGGCATCCGGTTTTGGTCTGAGGGCTTTGGGAAAAGACCGACCCGAAGTTTTAGCTGGCGAGGAAAGGGGGGTGCTGATGCAGGGGGGAGCCAGTGCGAGATATGTTTTTTCTAAACGCTATTCCTTGCAGCTCGATTACAACTTTTCTGCTCCTTATGACGCCGTTGGAAAGGATAATTTGGTTTCGAATGACGATTTCGGAAGATTTTCACTGATAGCTCGTCCCCTCGATAACTTGGACATCCACGGTCAGGTCGGCTGGCGATATTATAGAAACGACTATCCCAGCGCGGAGACGCCCGATATCAATGGCCTGGTTGAAAATTTCAGAGTCAACTGGAGAGCGTTTCCTCAAATACCAAACCTCTCTCTTAACCTAGATCAGAGTTTAATCGCCGGCTGGACGAACATTTCGTTCCCGGAAAACCGCAGTAGTTTTCGCCTCGTCCGAGCCACCGGTGAAGCCGGAGCCTCGCTGAAAGTTGGTTCCTTTACTCCTTTTATCGGGGGAATTGCCGGCAAAGGTGATGAGGGAACAATCTTGGGAGGTTTTGCCGGATCGGTATTTGATTTGGGCAGACATCAGGCGAATCTTAGGCTGCAATACGCAACCCATGAAGGTTTAAGCTCAGCCATTAGATATCTCTATGACCGAGGCGGTTGGAAAGTCGGCGCTCTGGCGTTTTATCGAAATTCGAATCTTGATAATAATTATCAGGTCGGCGGCGGTGCTTTTGCCATCATTAAACTTGCAAAAATCTTTGGTCTCGATCTGGAGCTGCAGCCTTTTGCAAGCACCGCTTACGAAAGAGGTTCCGTTTCTGCTCTTAATTTAATTTTTGGCGTGATGCTTGGCTTGGGCGGATTGAGGCCTTCCAGGCCATCGATCCTGACGCCCGATTCTGTAAAATCCTTGCCGGAGGAAAGATAATGGCCGAAGGGATTGCTTTAACAACCAGAGTTTGTCGGTGGATGGGAAGCTTTGCGCAGAGGCATCCCGTGATTTCGAAAGCGGCAAGAGTGCTTCTGCCGTTTGGATCCGCCGGGGCAGTGGCCGGCGTCGGGGTTTATCTACAATATGGAGATGAGAAAGCCTTGGCGGCAGTACTGGGGTTGGGGGTGGGGGAAGTAGTGGCGCGCGCGATTCGCGGGAATGTCAAAATTGCCAAGCTCGAAAGCGAAGGCAATGCCGCGCGGGTGAGGGAGCTGGAAAAACATCTCCGGCACCGCGAAGAGCAGGTTGATTATTTGGGCAGAGAGCTGGAAGAATCAAGAAAAGGCGGCGTGTCTGCCGGTGCCGGATTACGTTATGACCTGGTGGAACCGCTCGGCCGCGGCGCGCAGGCCATTGTCCTTCTCGTCAAAGATCAGGCGGTGAACCAGCTCCGAGTCATGAAGGTGCCGAGCCTGGATGAAGCCCTGCGGTATTATCCCGGAAACCTGAAAAGATTCATGAACATGGTCAGGGTGGAGGCGGAAAACCTGTGTAAACTGGACCATTCCAACATCGTGAAATTCTTTCATTACGATGAAATGACGCTGGAGGCCTATATGGCGCTTACCGGGGAAAAGATCGATCCTCAGGCTTTGCAAAAAGAGGGGGTCGATAAAATTCCATTCATTGTCATGGAGCGCGTAAAAGGAACTAGTCTGGAAAGCAAATTAGCCGAAATGAAAAGGGAAGGCTACAAAGGATTCCCTTTGTCCCAGGCGGCTTCCAAGATGTTGAAGCTCTGCTCCGCTTTAATGGAAACAAAGACCAAAGACGTTACCCACCGCGATTTAAAGCCGGCCAATGTGGTTTTGACTCCGGACGGCGAACTTAAACTCCTGGATTTTGGGATTGCCCGCGGACTGAAGGGATCCGGAACCACCGTCGGCGTGCCGATGGGAACCCCGGGGTACATGGCTCCCGAACAGATGGGGGAGAGAGTTCAACTGCTGGTGGAGAAAAAACTGGGCAGGAGCTTTGAAGTTTCTCCCGTCAGCGATTTACACGGGGCGGGGGCGATCCTCTGGGAAATGCTTACTCTGGAACAGCCATTTACGGCGGCGCAGAAAGTTTGGGACCTGGCCTATAACGATCCTCGCTCATTTGAAAATAAAATGAGAGAAGGGTTGCAGGCGCTCGGGATGCCGGCGCCTAAGATCGAGGATAAATTGGGAGAAGGTCAGGATCGCTTGTTAATGGACCTGGATATGCTGCTCGAGCGGATCGATCCCCGGGGAGTAAATCATGAGCTTCGGCAGTCCCAGATGGAGCTCAAAGTGCTCCAGAAGAATATCCTTTTTCGCCTCCAAAAAGTGTTTAACAAAACCATGGATGTCGATCCCAGGAAAAGATATAACGATCTTGAAGAAATGAAAAAGGACCTTTTGCAGATTTTGGAAGACAATGAAAGCTATCAGGCGGGACTGAGAAAGCTGGCTCGAAGCGGCTCTCTAGCTTTTGAAACGACTGCGGTTCAGTCTGATCCCGTTCGATAAAGGAGAATGATAATGTCAGGAGATATGAGCGTATCAAAAGTAAGTTTTTGGCAGCGCTATTTGAAGGTTGCCGTTTCTGGCGGAAAAACCGGCGGAGCGGCGGCATGCGGCCGCGCGCTGGAGTGGGGGCTGGACAAGCCGCGCAAAGCGGACGGCGGGACCGGCGACGCTCAAATACCGGATGCGATTCCTGACGCGCTTATTGATGTCATTCAGACGGATATTCTCCAAACGGATGTCATTCAGAGCGACGTTCTCCCTGACGGCCCCGCGGATGTTCTGCAGACCGACGCGGACACGGACGTCTTGGTGCAGGAGGATGCGCAGATCGACGCCCAGCTGGACGGGCCAGTGTGTTTACCCCAGACTTATTTCGATACCGATTTTACGAGCGGAATTATCAGCGGAACACCACCACAACTCGTCTTGAATGCAGGAAGTCTTTCTCTGGCCGAAGACAATAATTCCTGGACGCATTGTTACAATGGAAGCGGCTACCCTGAAAGTGTGGGCTGGACAGAATTTGCTCCGGCATCTGGTTGGACAGCGAAGAATTCCTCCTCAGGGCTTTTACAATTGAATACCATCGATAAAAATGAACCGGGTTATTATCGAAGATCAGTTCCTTTGAGCAATTCGACCGGCTGGATCGTTGAAGCGCGTACATTACTTATTGATAGCCAGGGAGAGGCTGGCTGTCAGATACAAATGCAGGATGACGCGCATTATATTGAGTTTATGATCGCGAACACGAGGATAATCGAGAATATCAATAATTTCTCCTATGCGATGGATCCCAGGTCGAGCTATTTTAATTATAGGATTCTGAAGAATGGCAGCGGTTTTCAGATACTGGTTAATGGGACGCCGCGCATCAGCGGAAATGCGGCGGTAAATCCAGGTTCGGGTTACATAATTTTCCATGACCCCTTAGCGGTGTATGACGGCAACGCTTACTGGGATTATATCTGCTATTACACCGGGGGCTCTCAGCTACCGTATGTTTCAAGTGGAATTTATACTTCCATCGTGGTGGACTTAGGAGCTTCTGCGAACAATATTGGAAGCGGAGCCACGCTCATTAGTGCATCTGTGAAGCCCGCGAATACCGACATCTTATTCGAAACCAGGAGCGGGAATATCAACCCGCCCGATGTTAGTTGGTCAAACTGGATTTCTCTCGGCGGAGGCAATGTGATACAGAGCCCTTCGGCAAGATATTTACAGATTCGGTCAACATTAAGCACCAACAACACCCAGGTCTCACCCAGGCTTGACGATTATACAGTGGATTATTGCACTTATTAATTTATTATTAAGTATCCGAAGGGAATGTCGGAGCCTGAATCATTATTCCCATCCACGGTTTTGACCGTAAAACCAACATTGTTTTGAACATCATGAATTCGCAGTGCTTCCGAAGCGTTCGTTTCGGGCGTTGTTCCATGGCCAACAGTGAGGAGAATTATGCTGGAGCTGGTTACCGCGGAATTTGAGATGGTAACCCCTGCTGTTCCAGTCGGGACAGAATCAGTTCCGACACAAACACTTGCTCCGATTCGACCATTGAAGAAGGCCGCGAACCCCCCACTCGTAGTAGCTTCTGCCGATACCGACATTCCTTTCAACTGTTTGTTTGTATCCAGCGCCAATAATTGATTGGCCAGGGCTTCGGTGCTGGCAGGGATATGGTTAACTGTGTTTGCATTGTTTGCATTAGTTGCATTGGTTGCATTGATTGCGTTGGTTGCGGTTGCAGCCGTGGTGGCGGCGCCTGCTAAAGTAGCATAGTTAGCGATATTGGCTGTATTTGCTGTATCAGCATTTAATCCAGAGGTTGGGATAACCGATGACGAGAGCTTACCACTTGAATCGGTTACCGGAATAATTGAAGCGCCGCTCGAGGCCGGAAGATAATTACCAAGTTTAACCGCACTTTCAGCAGATGCCGCAGTGACGGCGTAAGCCACGGCCAGGATCTCAAGGCGTGGTGACAGCGTTTCCGAAACAACCGTCACTTCCAGCCATCTCCGACCGGAGCCGAGTTCGGCATATCCCAAGGGGCCGAGTTGGACCGTGTACAATCCGTTGCTCACCACTTCGGAAGAGGTCATCGAAAATTTATCCGACCCGCCTGTGGCTTCGTCAAATATCTTAAACGTCATCGTCTTGGTGCCGGTCACCAGATTCCCCGCGTTGTCGCGCAGAACGCCCTGATAGTTTAAATATTGCGGCACTGCCATAACCGCCGAGGCCGCTAGAATTAGAATTAAACCAAATATTATTTTTTTCATATTGTATATTATACTCGTCTTGACACCCCCCGTCAAAAAATATAGGATAAGATTGCCGTGAACAAGGCACCAATTATTATCTTAATGATCTTTTTGGCCGGAGCTGCCTTTGCCACCATATCCAGCCCCGAAGGTCTGGTTGCGGCTTCGGGTTTAAGCGAAAGTTCAGGATTTGATAACTTTGCCGTAGTCGGAGATAACGTGGCAGGATTAATTTCGGATGCACTCTATACCAGCGGAGTGGGACTGGCTGCGGCAATTTTTACTCCGCTTCTTCCGCAAGCAGGGCAGCCGGTTCCGACCATTCTAACTTCCGAAGGAGAAGTCGTGAGCTATCCCAGCCCGTTTAATCCCGATCTTAACCAATCCACTACGGTTTCTTACAAACTGATTCAAGATGTAGAAGTTAAAATTTTGATTTACGATATTACGGGCCAACTGATCAAAACCATTATTACTAACAGCGCAAATCGCTGGTCGGACGGCTACAGCCGAATTTCCTGGGATGGGAAGTCTGGGTTCGGAGAAGCGGTGGACAACGGCGTATACTTGGTGCGCATCGTTTCGGAAGGAAAGATAATAGGTAAAACTAAGGTCTTGGTAATTAGATAGGCCTAACAACCTATTTCCTACCCCATGATCACTTCAATATGATGCTCTTTGCCGGGCTTACCGGAAAGAATTAGATTGGAAGCCGGTTTTTTGCCGTCAAGGATGACCGATTTAACCCCCCTACTTACACCGTACGGATTTCTCACCGTGATGTAATAATCCGATCCGCGGAAATGGCGCTTTACCGAGAACCCTTTCCATTCCTTAGGTATGCAAGGATCGATGAGCAGTCCGCCATATTCCGGACGAATGCCAAGAATATACTGAGAGACGGCAACAAAATTCCAGCTGGCGGAGCCGGTTAACCACGAATTTTTCCCTTCACCAAAATCTTGGTGGGCTTTCCCCGCAATCATCTGGCAGTAAACATAAGGTTCGGTTTTATGAACGTCGGCAATCTCATTGCGGGCGGCGGGGAGAATGGCGCGATAATATTCATAAGCCTGATCACCTCGACCTAACATACATTCCGCGATCATGACCCAGGGATTAGGGTGGCAAAAAATGGCTCCATTTTCTTTTAATCCCGGCGGATAGACGCCGATGCTTCCTAACTGATAATGAAATTCCGAGTAGGGTGGTGTTAATATCATGATGCCATGTTCGGTGGCCAATAGTCTTTTGACCGAGTTAAGACACTCTCTTCCACGCTCCCTATCCGCAACTCCGGATATCACCGCCCAGGCTTGCGGCTCGAGGTATATTTTGCCTTCCTCGCAGCTGGAAGAACCTACCGGCTCCTTATCATCAGTAAAGGCGCGCAGATACCAGTTGCCATCCCAAGCAGTTTTATTTATGGCATCTTTTATTTTCTGCGCCAGGGTTTGATAGGTTTTGGCCGCTTTCTTTTTTCCAATAAGTTCGGATAAGCGGACCATCTCGGTTGCCGCGGCGACCAGCATTTGCGCGATCATCACCGATTCCGCCTTCTTTTTCCCCTGATCCAAATTCAAACAATCATTCCAGTCGGCAAAGAAAATAAGCGGCAAGCCATGCGGCCCCAAATGTTTCGCGCTGAACTCAATCGCTCTTTCAAGATGATCGTAAAACGTTGCCTTTTCTCCTCCGGCGAAAGGAACACTTTCCCTTATAAATTTAACGTCGCCGGTTTCCTTTACGTAAGCGGCGGCGGAAAAAATGAGCCAGAGGTGGTCGTCGCCGTATTTGTGGTCGGAAGGATTGGCTTTTTTAGTGAGGGGCGAGTATTGGTGGTAGGCGCTGCCATCGGGCAGTTGAGTGGCGGCGAGGTCTTTGATCCGTCCCTTCACTTTTTCCGGAATCATGTGAACAAAGCCAAGCGTGTCCTGATTGGAGTCGCGGAAGCCCATTCCCCGGCCGATCCCTGATTCATAATAGGAAGCCGAACGCGACCAGTTAAAAGTCGTGCGGCACTGATACTGGTTCCAGGTGTTGACCATTAGATCAAGCTCGGGATCGGGAGTTCGGACCGAGAACTGGTCGAGGTTCTCTTCCCAGTGCTCTTTGAGTTTTTTCAGTTCTTTTTCGACCGCTTTCCGGTGGCTGAATTTTTTTACCTTTTGGGGCGGCTGGTTGATCTCTTCTGAAAAACCAAGGACGAAAATTAGGGTTTTAGTTTCGCCGGCTTTGAGCTTGAGCGGAAGCATGAGCGATCCTACCGGAGCCCAGCCGCAAGCGATAGAGTTTTCCATTTTGCCTTCAACTACCGCGCGCGGGGCAGAAAAATCGCCGTAGCTGCCCATGAAGTTTTGGCGCTGGGTGTCGAATCCTTTTGGTGCGGCATTGGTGCAGGCGAGATAACCCACCACGTCGTGGCTGACCCGGTAACGGGAAAGATGATAGATAATTCCGTTTTTGTAATCGGTTTGCCCGATATTGAGGTTGTATTGATAGTCGGTCATGTCATTCAAGGCATCCCAGAGGCAGAATTCAACGAAGGGGAAGATTGATAGGTCTCGGGCTTTGGCAGACTTGACCTCCAACATCCAGATCTCGAGATTTTCTCCCAGTGGGACAAAGTAAGTAGTCTTAGTAGAAACTCCGGCATACTCAGAAGAAATAACAGTGTAGCCGAGCCCGTGCCGGCATTCATATTTGTTTGATTTCATTACCGGTTGCCAGGAGGCCGACCAGAAATCTTCGGTTTTATTATCGCGGACATAAATATATCTTCCGCCGCGATCCATGGGAACGTTATTATACCGATAGCGGGTGATCCTTCTCTCTTTGGGATCGCGGTAGAAGCTGTAGCCGCCGGCGGTGTTGCTCATCAGCGCGCAGTAGTTCTCCGACCCCAGGTAATTGATCCACGGCAGGGGAGTATCCGGCCGGGTTATAACAAACTCTTTATTTTCCTGATCAAAGTATCCGTACTTGGCCATTTTTTTTCTCCCTTTCTCAACGTTGTGAAAAGACTGAAATTGGCGTAAACCACTTTGCCCTTTCCAATTTTCTTCTCAATTAATTGCGGCTTTTTCGCCCGACCCTCCAGCACATCCAGAAATCCACGCCTGGTCACTTCGCAGTGATCATAAGTAAGATCCAATAATTCTTCAATTAAAGGATTGGGGTAGAGGTGAGCATTTTCGTCTTTTGTCCCAAATCGAGCCTCCGTTATCAAAATTCCTCCCGCGGAAACAAACTTTACAAGGTTTTGGTATTGTTTTCTAGCAATCAAATAGGGATTGGGGAACAGAATGACTTTGTAATCCAAATTTCCTTCGTTGAGGTGCCGCTCCTGCAGAAAGTCGATAGGACGGTTTTCGCGATAGGCCAGGGTATAGGCTCCCAGGGCGGAGTTTAGTCCATACATCAGCCCGATATCGGAGCGAACCACCGCCCACTGTCCGGAAACCCCGCGGGGCGGGCCCTGTTCCTGGTAGCACTCAACTTCACTGCTCCGGCTGAATACAATTCCTATATCTGCTTTGGAACCTGCCCCGATGTTGCATCGGGGCGGTTCCAGAGATTTTGCAATGTCTTTTATTACGGCTAATCTTTTCGTCGGTGACCCGTCCGGCTTGAGAATCCCAAACCCTCCTGTTTCCGAGCCGAAGAGAGCCGGCCTCCAGGCATGGAAGAGGAGCGCCTCCGCTCCGCGAGAAAAAAAGATTTTGGCCCAGCGTTTTATTTCCGGCCCCTCAACATAATCGGGATTCCCCCAGCGCACGTTCTGCCCTCCCTGCAGTTCGGTGACATGAAACTCGCCGCGGCAGAAAGAGCGCCAGAGATCGGCAAACATCGCTATCTCGATATCTTTCATGCGATTACCTTTAGGATAGAGGTCGATGCCGTACCATTCCATCTCCTCCGCCAGGGCGTCGTGATCCGGAACCCGCGGACAGATCCCGATAAAACCATTGGTGCCGATCTTATGAGTTTTATCATATTGGCGAACCATCTTTTTTAAATAAGCGAGCCAGTCTCTTAAATTTTCCGATTTGAATCTAAACCAGTCCAGGAAAATGTGGGGCGAGACCGCATCCCAGACACCGGCCTTGGGAGTTGAAATTTCTTCAAAGCTCGAAAAAGTCGCTGTCCAGAATTTGGCTCCCCAAACTTCATTTAGCTTTTCCAGGCTGCCGTATTTCTTTTTTGCCCAGGCGACAAAGGCTTTGCGGGTGTGAGGGCAGTGGCAGTAATCCTTTAAAGCGGTGGCATCCAGCGGCGGATAAACTGGTTCGTTATCGAGCTGCCAGTAAAGCAGGGCGGGATGATTATAATAACGGGCGGCAAGCTTTTCTGCCATACGGCCGGCTAAAGCTTTGTAAGCCGGATGGTCTTTGCAAACGTTGGGCCGTGGGCCGTATTCGGGATATAAGGAGCCGTCTTCCGCGACGGGACGAGCGTCAGGGTGCTTATAGATAAGCCAGTTGGGAGCCTGAGCCGTGGGAACTCCGAGGATAACTTTTAAACCGTATTTTTCACAGAGATTCATCGCCTGATCGAGTCCGGAAAAATCGAATTTCCCTTCCTGCGGCTCGATCCAGTCCCAGCTCATCTCGCCAAAGCGGATAATATTAAAACCGGCGGCCTTGATTTCTTTAAAGTTTATATTCCAGGAATCTCTCGGCCATTGATCCGGGTAAAAAGTTACTCCAAAAGGAATCATTTCTTTATTACGACCCTGACTTTATGAGTCTTTCCGTCCTGGTGAGGCTTAATAAGATTGCCCTCGATTTTTTGACCGTCGACATAAAGTTCAACCGGGCCATGCTCAACGCCGTCAGGATTTTCGATTTTTATTTCATAGGTTGCTCCGCGGAAAGGACGGGTGATGCGGGCGGACTTCCAGCGCGAAGGAAGATTAGGGCTGATCCGGAGCCCATCATAATCGCGAGCAACCCCTAAGAGCATTTCGGTTGCTGCCATAAAAGTCCACCCTGCCGTTCCGGTCAGCCAGCTGTAAGCGCCTTCGCCGTAGGCGTAAGGATGATCCGGACCGATCAAATATTCAGCATAAGCGTAGGGTTCTGCCTTATAAAGTTCAATATCTTTTTGCTTATTGGGCATGATCTGGCACATGGCCTCAAATGTTTTATTTCCCATCCCGATTTTGGCATAGGCGGCAGCCATAAAAGTCTGGGCGTGGCAGAAAACCGCCGCGTTTTCCTTGGTGCCTTTCGAAAACATAGCAATTCGCCCCAAGCCCGGATCAAATTTGGTGTAAGCGGGAGCAAGCAGAGCTAATCCGTGCTTACCGTTCAAATATTTTTCTACTGAATTTAGTATAGTGGTTAATCTGCCCGGAGAAACCAAACCGGCTAAAATCGCCCATGATTGAGAGTTGAGGAAGATCTTTCCCTCCGCATTCTTTGATGAGCCGAAAGGAACGAGGTCGTCGTTATAACCGGCAATGTACCAGCCGGCTTCGTCCCAGCCATCTTTATTTATTCGTCCGCTCATGACCTCAGCTTTCTCGAGGAGATCGGCGGCGATGTCGGTTTTGCCTAATCTTTCCGCCAGTTCTGCCAGGACCTTTAGCGAGCGAACCAGCGCCATCCCCAGCCAGACCGATTCCCCGATCTGTCGTCTCCCAGCCATATCCAGGGCATCATTCCAATCCGCTTCTCCCACCCGCGGAATGCCGTGGACACTGACATCGTTGTAAGTGAAGTTTAACTGCGCCAGCAGGTGTTCAAAAAGGGTTGCTTCGCTGTCTTCTTTGGAACCTTCGTACCAATCGGGCTTAATTTTAGTTCCCCCCTCGGTCCAGCGGTCGATTAGCCAGGGAACTCTGGTGTTCAAGAATTCAGTATCTCCGGTTTCCTTGACATAAGCGGCCACGGTAGGAGTTAACCACGTTGGGTGGTCCTTGAAGGGGCGGTTAGGATAGGGGCCATAAGTATCCGACCAGCCGGGGGCAACCGTGCCGTCTCGGCGACAAAGCGAAGCAATTTTCAAAATCTTCTTTCTGGCGTATTCCGCATCGAGAGCTAAAATTCCTTCGGCATCCTGACAGGAATCACGGTAGCCGCGTCCACCTTGCCCCTCATGGTAAAACGAGGGGGAGCGGCTCCACAGATTACACATCGTCAGCTGATATTTGACCCAATAATTGATGATATCGTTAAAATCTTTATCGGGGGTTTCGATTTGAACCGGGGAAATTTTCCCCATCCAATATTTTTTAACTGTCTCAAGCTCTTTTTCTGCCACCGCCACCGAGTTGTATTTTTTTATGATTTTTTCCGCTTCGCTCTGGCCGCGCGTTTGACCAAGAATGAAAAAGAGAGCCTTTTCCTCGCCCGGCTTTAAAGTGATTTTATTCTCCAGGCAAGAGATCGCTTCTTCGCCATCGCAGATGCTCTGAGTCAAATTGCCGGAAAAGTTCTCTTCGGTATTGAATCGACCCAGACAGCGGTATTTATTGCAGTCCCAGCCGGAGACCGCCTCCGAGCAGGAAAAGAAACCAACGTAAGGATTGTTCTTGATATTAAATTCTTCGTAGAAGGCGGTTTTACGGGCCAGAATTGCCTTTAATTCTTTATCAAAGTTTACCCGGTTCCAGAGAACGGAGATGTTGTAAAAATTGATGTAATCGGTGGATCCGATAAACCATTCCATATAGCCATAAACCGAGAGTTTTCGTTCTTTTTTGGAATGGTTCCGGATTTTCACCAGCCAGATCTCGCAGGTTTCTTTGCGGGGGACAAAGTAAGTTGCTTCGGTCTGCAGATGATTGAAAGACGATTTAATGGTTTGATAGCCGATCCCGACGTGGCACTCAAAAGCATCGAGTTTTTTTCGCAGCGGCTCCCAGGTCAGGGAGCTTATTTCTTCACCTTCTTTGACGAAAAGGTAGCGTCCGGGCCGGTCTTTATGAAGATCGGGACCGATCCACCACATCAAGCGTTCGGTCTTGCTGTCTTTGTAAAAGCTATACCCCCCGCCGGTGGCGGAGATAACGGCACAGTACTGATCGTTGGTTAAATAATTGATCCAGGGCCGCGGGGTGGCGGGGTTGGTTATGATATATTCCTTGCTGTCTGCGCTGAAATGACCGTACGACATACGAAGCGTAATTTTAACAAATAATGAGTGATTTGTAAAGGACGATTAATCGACGATAAAATGCTTGCTCGGGCTAAGCAATAAGTTAAAAAACACTCCCATCATATTTTTCCTTAATTCTTTTAATCCTTTTTATGGCTTGGAGAGCGCTTCTTCTAATCTTCCGGGGATGTTCCTTTGACCAAGTTTCTAATTTCTTCTCAACCTCGTCCAATCCCAGTGAATCATTCTTTATTTCATATTCTTTTCCCCGGAAGGGCATAACATGTTTTACAAAAAGATATTTTGCGGCCAATTGAAACTTGCCCTTTTCCATCTGTTCGCGGATTCTAGCTCTGAGTGAGGCCCCATGATTTACATATTGTTCCGCCATAGAGGCAAGATCTTCTCCGCGATCACACATGGCATAATCATTGGCAAAATCATCTTCATCAAAATCTCGTCGGTGTCTTTTTAGTTCCTCGTCATTACGACAGTCTACCCCACTTTCACGTTTAATCCTTTCCGGGGTCCAACTTATGTTATAGTAAATTTCACTTAAATCTTTTCTCCCAGGCACTTCCCAATCCCAATGATGACTCAATTCATGAGAAATGGAAACAAGAGAATTGTTGCCCCGATGTATATCAATTTCTCGATCTGCATATTCTCCGCCCATTTTTTTATTCAGTCCGGTAAAAGTTATGCTTTTCAGGCCTTTGAAAAATTCATAGGGCAATATTCGATGGGCTTTAAGCAGATTGTCGTTATTATCTGGGATGGTTTCCTGAGCTTTTCTAAAAATTGCTGCGTATTTTCTAAAATATTTGGCAACATAAATCGTTGTCCCTGCTATTTTAGCTTCTCCTGGAATAACTTGCGCCGCCAGATTCCCATCAAAAAAAACCAAAGATAGGTCTTTTACCCCTTTAAATTTCAGAATTGATATATTGGCTCTTGAGTTGGTTTCTCTTATCAGATCAGCGGACGGGTCGTTAAAAGTATATGTTAAAAGCAAAGCCCGTTGTGCGATAGGAGAATCAGGATATTTTGTTAGAATATCTTTGCAAATCGACAGAACCAGACCCAAAGGCCGCATCTTATTTTCTTGAATGAAGGCGGGATCATTTGAGGGCGCATATAAAAGGATTGAAGCCGCAACTTTATATTTTAGCATAACAACGTCTTGGGGATTGGCCGGCGGAAAAGCATCAATATTTTTTAAAGCATTAAAAGCAGCCAGATATTTTCTTTTTGTGAGATAGAGCTCGGCCAAACAAAGATGCAGAAAGCTGTTTCTAGAATTCTTTGCAGCTGATTCAAAATAGAAAATGGCATCATACTTCAAATCGCTTTTGGATTTGATCAAATCCGGTTTAATTAAATCTCTCAGAACCCCAAAATGTGCTCCGGCTTCCCGGGAAAGACTGATCAGCCTTTGCAAAATGTAGCGCAAGTCTTCTTGAGATTGGATCAGGTGTTTAAGGTTTAGCAGGGCGAGATAGATATCTCGAGCAGCATTTTTAGGAACGAAATCTGAGCAGCTGCACAATTCTTCCCAGAACAATGTCAGATCTTTCTCATTCTTTATTAAGTGTTTAACTGCCGGAAGCCCCCCAGCTAACAGCCCGAAGAGATCTTCATTTGATTTTTTGGCTTTTTCGATTAAATAAACAAATGTTTGAATTCCGCATTTTTCCACCAGATCCTGGTGATTTGCAAGAGCGATGAAAGTATCACAGGCATCTTCCCCGGTAATTTTTGCCAGCCTGACAAAAATATCGATCCCGTATTTATTAATTAAGTCTTTGATTTTAGGCAAAGCCTCACTGAATAATGGGTCTTCGTATTTTCTGCCTTTTTTGTTATATTCTTTTAACATTTCGACCAGCCATGAACTGTACAAAAACAATCCCGTTTCCGATTTAATTAAGCCTTTAACTGCGGGCAAACCGTGTTCTAACAATAAGCCGGCACGAGCTCCATATTTTTCTGCAATTATAAGAAAAGGCTCCATGCCGTACGAATTAACAAACCCTTCTAATTTTGATAGGCCCCTATATATTTGTCCCGTGTTGGCTTTCATTCTGGAAAATTTGATAAAAGGATCCATGCCGTATTTTTTAACCATAAGCTTAAGTTTGGGATCATTGAAATTAAGAATGGTATGAGTTCCACTCAGGCGAGCGATGGCAACAAAAGGGGCTAAACCGAATTCAGCAAACAAATCTTTAAGGTTAGGTAAGATCCGCATTAATTCGCTGGTCTGAAAAGGACTAAAGCCCCCGTAATGTTTTGCGAACGTGGAAAATTCTTTTACTCTTGGCTCTATCTCCTCTTTAGTTTTTATGGCTGGTTTTATTCTGTTTAGGACTTCTTCGAGAGTCGAGGGAATACCGTAAAGGTTTCTACGAAAAATATTGATTAGTTTATTGGCGATATAAATTAAATCTTCTCTTGAATGAATTAGGTAGTCCAATTCTGCGATGGAATTAACAAATTCTTGCCCGAATAAGACATTTTTAAATGCGCCGATTTTTTCTGCCTTTTCAATAAAAGTGACCAGAAGAGCGAATCCGAATTTATTGATTAATTCTTTCAGCCGGGGATGGATAGTTAACCTATAGGCTAAAATTTTTTGTGCTTCAGAAATAAGATATTGCCCATGACAGCATTTTTGCAGGAATTCCAGATATTCATCCAGGGTGACTTTTCCGTCATTATTTAAATCGGCGTTCTTTATCTCTAGATATTTATGACGCTCATCCGCTTTATCCCGTTCGATGGCCAGGTTGGCGTCATCCTTAAAATATTTTTCGTAGGCGTAATTAAGCCCGTTTATTTTTATGTCGCCCATAATCCGTTCAATTGATTGTCGTCGGAAAAGAGGGGGAATTTCAGATATTTTAGGGAATTATTCTACCGTAACGCTCTTGGCTAAATTTCGGGGCTGATCTACGTGGCAGCCGCGTTTAACCGCGATGTAGTAAGCCAGGAGCTGAAGCGGAACCACCGCTAAAATGGGAGACAGGGCTTCGGTGGTTTTGGGGATATAGATAATCTCATCGGCTCTTTCGGCAATAAAGGGGTCGTCCTTGGCGGCGACGGCAATCACCTGTCCGCCGCGGGCTTTGACCTCTTCAATGTTTCCCAGAATCTTCTCATAGCGCCGGCCGGATAGAGCCAGGACGACCACCGGCATGTTTTGATCGATCAGAGCGATGGGGCCGTGCTTCATCTCGGCGGCGGGATAACCTTCGGCGTGGATGTAGGAAACCTCTTTTAATTTCAAAGCCCCTTCGAGAGCGATAGGAAATCCCTTGCCGCGACCCAAATAGAGAGCATTGGTTGCTTTATGCAATTTTTCTGCGATCTCTTCGATTACCGGTTCGCTTTGCAGGACTTGCTCCAGCTTGTCGGGAATTTCGATCAGGTCATTAATTAGTTTGGTGGCTTCGCTATCGCTGATCAAACCGCGCCGCTTGCCAAAAAGAATCGCCAGTAAATAGATAACCGTCAGCTGGGTGGTGAAGGCCTTGGTGGAAGCAACCCCAATTTCCGGCCCGGCGTTGGTGTAAACCACGCCATGCGATTCCCGGGCAATGGTGGAACCGATCACGTTGCAGATCGAAATAACTTTGGCATTTTGCGCTTTAGCTTCCCAGACGGCGCCCAGGGTGTCGGCGGTTTCCCCGGATTGGGTAATGGCAATCACCAGGGTATTTTCGTCGATGATGGGATGGCGGTAGCGAAACTCAGCCGCATATTCTACTTCGGTTGGGATCTTGGCGAATTGTTCAAAAAGATATTCGCCGACCAGCCCGGCATGCCAGGAAGTTCCGCAAGCGGTAAAGACGATCCGGTTGATCTTTTTTATTTCTTCGCCGGTGAGATTTAATTCATCAAAATGGATTTTGTGGTTTTCCGCCTCGACTCTTCCCTCGATGGTCTTGCGGATGGCGCTGGGCTGTTCGTGGATTTCTTTGAGCATGAAATGGGAATAGCCTCCTTTTTCCGCCGATTCGGGGTCCCAGGAGATAAAATGGATTTTTTTATTAACTGGTTTCCCGGCTGAGTTATAGATTTTGACTTCGTCCCGCTCCAGCACGCCCAGTTCACCATTTTCAAGATGGATAACACGGCTGGTATATTTAAGCATGGCCGGAATGTCGGAAGAGATAAAGGATTCATCTTCGCCGATACCGGCAATTAAGGGGCTGCCGCAGCGCGCGACCACGATCTTTTCCGGCTCGCGTTCGGAAATCACCGCCAGAGCGTAGGTGCCGCGCACCAGCAGGAGTGATTCTCGAACCGCATGGGCCAGGCCGCCATCAATCTTTTCTTCGATCAAATGAGCCAGGACCTCGGTGTCGGTGGTGGATTTGAATTTATGTCCGCGTTCGGAGAGATCACGCCGCAGTTCCAGATAATTTTCAATAATGCCGTTGTGCACCACTACTATTTCTAAACGGCAATCTTCATGGGGATGGGAATTGAGATGTGAGGGCCGTCCGTGGGTGGCCCAGCGGGTGTGGCCGATCCCGATCTCTCCGCTGATCGGTTTTTTCTGCAAAAGATCTTCAAGATCGGAGATTTTTCCCACGCATTTACTGACGAATAATTTGCCCTGATCGAGAGTGGCGATTCCGGCAGAATCGTAGCCGCGGTACTCCAGTTTTTTCAGCCCTTCGATCAGGAAGGGGAGGGCTTCCTTATTCCCAATATAACCGAAGATGCCGCACATCGGTTACTCCGCGCCTTGACTAAGAATGGTCTCAACCTCTTTCTTAGCCAACCTGAGCTGTTCGCGGATGGCTTGGGGATTATATTCTTTTGAGGCGGTTACATAGTCCCAAAGAATGCCGAGCCGGCGGGTTAAAATAGGTTCGAGCAGGCCCCAGCTTGGAATAGGAGGGTAAGTCTTTCCGTAATAAACGGCCTCTTTAAAGACTTTGCGATTGGGATCGGCGGCAAAGTAAGGATCGCCAAAGGCTTCTTCCCGCGCGGGCAGAAAGCCGGAAACTTTTGCGTAGGCGATTTGGGGAGCTTTGGAAGTTAAATACTTGATGACTTGAAAAGCTTCGGCCTTATGTTTGGCCTGTTTGAAAATACCCAAAGTTGAACCCCCGACAAAAGTGTATTTGCCCTTTGGCCCCCTGGGATATCCCACGACAGCGAAGTTCTTTGCAGCCGGGGATCCGCCGGCGCCGCCTTCCGAAGCCGGGCGGGTGAGGGTCTTTACTTCGTATGGGCCGTCAAAATACATGGCGCAAGCGCCGCTGTTAAAGTTGGCGCTGACCTGGGCGGTATTTAGCTCAAGGTATTCGATCGGGACGTAGTTTTCACGGACCAGGCTGATGTAGTAAGAAATTCCTTCGAAGACGGCATCGCTGTCAAGAATAGAGGTTTTGCGGTCGGGAGCCAGGAAATCGCCGCCGGCCATCCAGATCCAGGGGGCGAGGTTGTGAATGACGTTCCAGTCGTTCTTGCCCGAGATCCCGAGGGGAGCCATCGGCTGGCCATCAAAGACTAAGTCTGCTTTATAGAGTTTATTGAGGGCGATTTTAAAAGAATCCCATGTCTCTAATTCTTTGGCCGAAACACCGGCTTTGGCCAAAGCATCTTTGCGGTAAAACAAACCTCGAGCATCGACAAACCATGGAATGGCAGTTACCTTTCCTGATCCCTCGATCCCGGTGGTCTGCCAGGCAACCGGGACAAATGCTTTAGATCCGCCCAGGGAAGCGATCGCTTCGGGCGAGATCTCTTCCATCGCACCCATGCCGGTGATGGCCGAAACCCAGGTGGAGCCGAGCTGAGCCAGGTCGGGAACGTCCCCGGAGGTGGCGGCGGTAGTAATTTTGCTCCAACCCGCACCCCAGTCCACCGAAGTAATCCTGACTTTGATGCCGGTTTTTTCTTCGAAGGGCTTGAGGATTTCTTCAAGGTCACCAATGGGGTTGAGTGAATTGGGCATTACCCATAATTCAACCACTTTTTCATTGGTCTTTTGGGCGGGCGCACAGCCCCAAACCAATAAACCGATTGCCAACGATCCGAGGATCAACGAGGAAATAATAACCCTGTTTTTCACAAAAAATCCCCTTTCTTTTTAGAGAAACAAAAGGTTATTATATCAGATTATCGAGGGGAAATCAAGCGAAAGGGATTACTTGCAGGGATTTTGGAGCCAGGGCTGCGGCTTGTTTTTGTAGCTGGTGCTGGCATCCCATTTCTTGGCCTGATTAAAAGCGTCTTTAGCCGGGCCACATTCATTTAAGTGATAGCGGGCGATGGCTGTCCCATAATAGTTGTCGGGGTTATACTTATCTAAGCCATCAGGCTCGCCGGTGTTCTCTTTGAAAGCTAGAACCGCCTCGCGATATTTTTTGTTTTTAATTCTTGCCCAGCCCAGTTTGTTCCATAGAACCGGATTCTTCGGATCTTTTTTAACCGCCTCTTCCAGGTAGGGAAGAGCGTTTTGCTTTTGTTCCTCCGGCATTTTGGCTATTTTCTTGTCCAGCTCCTTGATTTTGTCTTCGAAATATTTTGGATTCATCTTGTAGAGTGCCGGTTCCTGGTAAGCTGCCTTCGCCTCGATCCAGAGCCCGCGGTCTTCCAGGTCTTTTGCCTTTTTCCATCTTTCAACATCCTTTTTTAAATTCTCGAACAGGACACGGTCGCCGGCATTGAGTTCTTCGGGTTTAATTACCAGAAGAAGGTTACTCTCAGCTTCCGTCAGTCTGCCCCTTTTATGTTTAATTGCGGCCTGGCAGGCTTTAAGATGTTTCGAGTTTTCATCGCTTGATTTGGCCGGGACCGTTTCATCATCATCGGGTTTGAATTGATAAGGCAAACCATACACGCTCGGTTTTTCGGCGGACGGGAAACGCCAGCTTTTCATAACCATGATCACCTGGTTGATGAAGTCGGCTTTGATTTTGCTCTTATTTTCGAGCACCCCAATTTTACTCACGCTCCCATCGGCATTCACTTCAATTCCGAATACAACTTCGCCGACCAAACTTTTATCTGATTTTAATGCCCGCGTATGTATCGGTTTGAGAGAGGAACGATGTTTTTGAGCGGCACTTAAAAATACGCTCCTCGAAAGGCCGTTTTCCTTTTCCGAACGTGGGACGATCTTATCCGAAATTATTTTTTCTTCTTTGCGGGCTTTATCTTCCTGCTTTTGGATCTTTTCTTCCAGACGGACGACACGCTCTAAAATTTCTTTCCTGTTCAGCTCCACATACTTCAGATAGATGTCCCTGGCCTCCGAGAATTTTCCGTTCTTTTCCAGCTCTTCGGCCTGGGAGATTTCCTTGAGCGCGGGCAGCAAACGGCCGTGCGCTTCGCGGTCGGCGGCGGAAAGCGCCTCTGGCTTGACCGACTGGAGCGCGGCGCGCGCGGCGGCAAACTTGCCTTTTTCGATCTCAGACTGGGTCTTTTGCCGTAAAAGGGTGTTTAATTGAACGGTCAGCGACTTAAATCTTTCAGTATCTGCTTTTGAAAGTTCTTCTTTATTTATTTCTTGAAGAGTTAGCATGATAGCTTCGGGATTACCTTTGGAGGCTATAATATTGCTAACACGGCTCAGGATTCTTTTGTTTTCCTCACTGGTTTTTTTCTCTGCCGGCGGCGGAGTTACCATTGCTATTTTGGGTTTTGGTTCTGGTTTCGGTGCCGGCGCTGGTTTTGGAGCTGGCGCCGGTTTTTCCGCTTTGGCCGGAGGTGGAGCTGCCGGAGCTTTAGGCTCAGGTTTTGGCGTCGGTTTTAGTGCAGGAGTCGGGGCAGGTTTAGTAGTTGGGGCAGGAGAGGAAAGCTTTCTCTCTTTCCGCATGATTTCTAAAAAGCGGGCTTTAAATATTTTTATCTTCTCCGCCAGTTGGATGATATCGCCGGGGCTCTTGCAAGCTTTTGCTTCTTCCTTGAATGCGTCAAACTTGTTGTCCAAAACTTTAAGCAATAGCTTCTCCAGATTAAGGAGCTTATTGACGAAATCTTTGGGCAGGGTTCCTTTTCTTGCAAGTGAAAAGCCTTCGTACGTGTCTTCGATGAGATTCAAGAGGTCCCTGGCCAGAGTCACGACCTCGTATCGCAGTTGATCCGCGGTTTCGGAAGGTTTTTTGGGGAATTTTAATTCGGAATTGGCCGCTTGAACAAAAAACTCAAATTGCCTTTTGAGTTCGCTTTTGGATTTGGCCTGGATTTCTTCGATCTTGCTGATCAGTCTGGCCTTGATGGCTTCGACTTCGTCGGCTCCGCCGGCCTGGAGAGGAAAGGCAGTGATTAAATTGGCAAAGACGCTCAAGATTGCTCCCCCTTACGGTGCTGTTCGCCGATTATCTGCTGAGCTCGTCAACCGCTTTTTTGGCTTTTGCCGCATCCGCTTTGGGAGTTGCGGGAGCTTTTTTCTCTTTTGCCGGTTTTTCCGTTTTGGTAGGTTTTTCCGGTGCTTTTGGCGGTGCCGGAGGTGCGGAAGGAGTTTCTTCCTTCTTAGGATATTTGGCTACTTCTCTATCCACATCTTCTTCTTTATGCCAGAATTTGATTTTTTTGTTGACTTCTTCTTTGCATTTCTCCGGCTCGGCGGTTTCTTCGCATTTTTCATCAACGCGAGGCATCAATACGTGAAGCAGGTGCGCTTGTTGTGCCTGAGTCGGCGTCATGTTCGGCCCCGGCTTCTGCAGAAACTCCGGGTTCCATCTGCAGGCTTCATCGTAATTGGCCAGCGCTTCATCTTTGTTATTTAACATATCATTGGACATGGCCAGGCCGTAGTAAGCGGCGGCCACCACTCTTGGCTCCGGGTAGAGATTAATAGCGATGGTATAATCTTTCACCGCATCCGTATGATTGCCGTTCGAGGCGAGCGACAGCCCCCTCGCGAGATAGGCTCTGGCGTTATTTGGTTCGCACTCGATCGCCCTGGTGTATAAAGCGATGGCGGCAGCCGGGCTGGTCGCCTGACCGCCCTCTCTGAGGTAATCATCGGCGGTGAGTTCGCTGGCTGGCGCCACCTTTGATTTTGGCCCAAAGATCAGCTTTGCCAGATCCACCCCGAAGATGGCGCTGAACTGGTTATAGCCGTTGTATTGACCGTCTTTGTAATGGTCATAGCCCAGGCTGACGTAAAATGCGCTCCATCTTCCCAGCTTTTCCGGCGGCGAATAAGTGAGGTTAAGAGAAGTTTTGCTTCCTTCCTGACCGGCATAGTAGGGAGTCAGGTTGTTAATATGTCCGACGCGCACGTCAAAGGTTCCCGCTTGCTTTATATTAATTCCACCTCTTGCGTAAACCTCGGAGGTCGGATTCCACCCCTCATATGAGCGATATGAACCGCCCACTGCCACGTAAGGCTTCAATGAAGATTTTTTCCAATCGGCCTTTGCTTCGCCTTCAACTCCCCAGAAGGGCGAGTAGACGCTTCCCTGATAACCGGGCATCCGATCGGGGAATTCACGTCTCCCCGCCAGTCCGGCGAACGCCAGGCTGAGATCGGGACGATAGGGAGCCTTCTTTTTGTCCCCGAGTTTGCTCCAGTTAAAAATTAATTCGGCGCCGGAGCGGCTGGCTTGAGATTGTCCTCTGAAGGGATATCCCAGCACGGTGGAATCGTTATTGAACCATTCCTGCTGGGCTTCAGTGAAGACCCTGACCCCTAATTGGTTTTTTATAGGAATATTAAGCGCTAATCCCGGGGTCAGCCGGTGTGAGCTGCCAGTGGGCAGATAGGTATTCGGGTAGCGCAGCCGGTTGTCGGCGAAATTATAAAACAGGTAGGCTTCGGGTGAGAGTCCCTTCGGGTTGTAGCGGTAGATCGCTCCCGCTTTGACCGAGGCGAAAGTGGCATCCCTGGCGTCCTTATTAATTGCCTGGGCGTAGTCAACCGTGACCGGAATGGTGACTTCGTGCTTGTCATTCTTTTTAAACGGTTTTCCGTCCTCGGTTTCCCGGCCGATGATTTTGGGAGCCATCCTGAGGCCAACGACAACATTGGGTTTTTCCGCGGCCGCGCGGTTTGCCAGCGGCATCGAGCTTTGCCCGGGGCCGGCAAGGAATCCTGCCGGTCCGGCTCCGACCTTGGCTTCCAATTTTAGTTTATTGTGGACAACATCCGCCGCTCTTTGCATCCTGGTTCCCTTAGTTACGGAGATAGCGTTATCCAGGGTATCCGAGATCAGGCTCGAATTGGGGTCTGAGATCTTGAGCCCGTACGGTTTATCTGCGGCCTCCGCAACTATCTTGATGGTCATTTTTTTCTTATCGGGAGAAAGAGCGGGCTTTCCGACCAGCTTTACCTTATCCGAGTTAGGAGTCCCGTTGAGAGGGAATTCAACCACCGGATCCGCCGGGAAGACTCCCGCTTTGGTGGTCAAGGTGATCTCCGTTTCCTGTTTTTCCGGGATGGTTTTGTTCAGTTTGTCGATGGCAAAACAGAAACTCGGATGGGCGGAACCCAGCAGGGCCTGGATCATCTTGATCTGCTTGATTTTCTTGGCGGTGTTGGTGTCCTCATAAGCTCCCACCTTGCTTTCGAAGTAAGTCCGGAAAGCGGGCGAGAAGGATTGCTTGATGGCACTATAAATATTTGCATAGTTGTAATCGGCGTAGAATTTTTCGATCGGTTCATTTAGAGGGGCTTTATCCCCAATGCTATCTTTTTTTCTTCTTTGATAGGAAACGTCAACCGAACCATCGGCGTGTATATCCAATCCCAGAGCCCGGAAATATAGCTCAAGCTTTGATCGATCTGCCGCCGCCATCTGCGCGGGAGGCTTTCTTAACATGTTTTCGATCATCTTGACCTGCTTAATTTTCTTGGCGGTGTTGGTGTCCTCATAAGCTCCCACCTTGCTTTCGAAGTAGGTCCGGAAAGCGGGCGAGAAGGATTGTTTGAGAGCGTCATAAATATTCGCATAGTTATATTCGGCGTAGAATTTTTCGATCGGGTCCTTTAGAGGGGCTTTATCCCCAATGCTGTCTCCGCCTCTTTGATAGGAAACGTTAACCGATTTATCGGCGGAAATATCTAAACCGAGCGCCAGATAGAAAAGCTCCAGAGGTTCGATGTCGCTTTGCGGAACTTTGGGAAAAGAAGCGGAACAAACCTCCTTCTTTTCGGCAGCAAGATTATAATCATTTATCAACGGGAATGGCATGTAAGCTAATGCTTTTGGGCCGCTCATTATTAATTATCCTCCTTACTTTTATTCATTATTTGGGGCATCTTCCTGCGTTTTGCAGGGCTTTAAGAGCCGGGCCGGGCTTGCATCTATCATCGGTCTTTGGTTTTGGTGTTTCAGTCTTCGCTTCTGGTTTGGGTTCCGGCTTCGGTTTTTCCGGTTCGGGTTTCGGTTCCGGCTTTGGTTTCGGTTCCGGCTTCGGTTTCGGTTCCGGCTTCGGTTTCGGTTCTGGTCTGGTTGTATCTATAACCGTCACGGTGCCCAGCTCCATAGAAATGCCAGGCTTTTTGCAGACCAATTTTACTGAATGTTGTCCCGGTTCGTTAAGCGTCACGCTGGCAGCGATACTTAAGGAAATTGGCATAACCGGAATTCGGGTAACTCCGGCCGGCGCCGATCCGGTTGAGGCGGATTCCTGCGATAGATCGATCTTTTTAACCTGGGCCGGGAAAGATTTTTCCGGAGCGGTGGAAATCTTTTTCTTTATGGTATAACTGCACTCCGCCGGAAGGGCAGAGGCTTTTTTATCCGCGTAATGATAATTATAGTCGATTGAAAAGCCCACTCCTTTGGTTGCCGCTAAAACTAAAGGTTCCGCCGCGGCCATTCCTGGCTCGATCTCCGTCTGCCTGCATTCTTTTGCGCCGGTCGTTGGTCGCGCTGCCGCCGCTTTTAGGATTTTGCGCACCTCACCGTGGGTGACCCTTAAATTTATAATTTGGTCTTTAAACATGTGTCCCCATGATCTGGTTTTGCAGGCAAGCCAGTAAGAGCCTTTCCAGGCCCGAATGTCCTTGAATTTCATTCCTTGAAATTCTCCCGCCAGCGCCTTCTCGATTTCGCCGATCGCATAGGTCATTTGGTCCGCGCCGAGTTTTTCCGCTTCGGCTCGAAAAGTCCTGAACTTCAAGACTTCTTCGGCCACGTTTCGCCAGAGAGTATTTTTCGGGTCCGTCGGATCGGCAACGGTGAGAAGTCCGTAGCTGTCGGCGTTCTCCGAGCACATGGCGACACTGGTCTTCTTAAAAGCGGATTGAAAGGTGTTACTGTCGATGACGACCGGATCTTTATCGTCGGCTGAAGCGGGTTGAACGTCAGGGCTGGCGCATTGGACTGCGCCGCCGGTCTTTCCGCCGTTAACAGCGATATTTATAATTCTTCTTATGATACCTTCGGGCATGACACTATCCTCCTACTATATTATCGGCACTTTTTGCCAGTAATTTCACTTTTATTTGGGGCATATTCCTGCGTTTTGCAGGGCTTTAAGAGCCGGGCCGGGCTTGCATCTATCATCTGTCTTTGGTTTTGGTGCTGGAGTCGGTGCAGCTACGGGTGCCGGCGCCTCGGCCTCATCCGCCTTTTTCACTTTTTTAGCGCCCCCTCCTCCTGTGCTTGATTTTGCGCCGGCCTTGTTTCGCTTTACCTCAAAAGCATTTTCAAGTCTCATATCAATATAATGTCCGTTTACTTTGATTCTAAGATCGCTGGATCTTTCTTCTGCTTCATGAGTAATAGTGAGAACCGCAGTTATTTTTTTCTTGTCCGGCGACAGCTTGACATCTGAAGCAGTGATGCCTTTTGAAGCAGTGAAGCGTTTTGAAGCAGTGCTGCCATCCACAAACTCCAATTCAATGTTGTCGCTCGGATCTATTTTTATAGAAATTCCTCCGACGGTTATGTTTACGACAGTTGGTTTTTCTTTGGTCCCTTTTTCAGCACTATTGGGATTGACCCCGGTGTGACAGAACAAAATTGGAATGGAAGGGGTGTCCACCTGCTGAGAGGCTGGGGCTTTTGGCGCACAGGTTCCTTTGAGTTCTGTCACTTCTCCTTGCAATTGAGTCACCGTTCCCTGCAACTTATCAAGTTTTTGGTTGGTTGGAGTCAGGTCGGTGCAGGCAGCCGCGCCACCCGTCTTTCCACCTTTAACTGCCATCCTGAACCATCTACTTAAAACACCCAACGCTGTAACATCATCAACTGGCATGATTTTTTCCTCCTATATTTATCTTCTTTCCGACCAGATATTTATCGACAGCCTTTTTGAAAAATTTCACTTTATTTTGAAAACAAAAAGGCCCCGATTTCTCAGGGCCTTCTCTTATCAGGTCAAATGACCTGTATTATTCGAGTGAAGCTTTGATCTGCGGTCTCTCGTACTCGGGCTTGAAGCCTTTTTCCCAGGTGTAGAGATCCTTGATCTTGCCGCCGGCGAGAGATGTTTTTGCCAGCATCTCGACTGATTCGGATCTAACCAGCGCTTCTTTCGGGCGCAGTTTGTTGCGTTCGATGAACTTGAGCATACCAGCGTCTTTGGCCGCCTGCACATACTTGGCCGCCCAGTGGTTGGTCGAAACGTCCCAGTACGGTTTGGAATCGACTTCGGTCAGCTTGAGATTGTCGAAGCGGACCAGAACGGCGATCCCTTCCACTTTGTTGATCTTGTTGTTGGGGCGGAAGGTCTTGTCGGGATAACCCTTGACCAATCCTTCTCTCTGAGCAATTTCGATGTACCTGGCCGCCCAGAAGCCGGGCTTCACGTCTTTGAAGACCTGCCGCGCCTGTCCCTCGGTAACCTTGATCCCCTTGGCGCGAACCAGCAGGGTCGCAAGTTCGGCACGGGTCAGCGCGTTCTCCGGTCGGAAAGTCTTATCGGGATAACCCTCGACCAATCCAACCGTGGCATTGTTTTCGATGGGCTGTTTTGCCCAGTAGCCTTCCGGAACGTCGGCAAACGAGGTCAATCTGACCAGGCGGGCTTCCAGCTTGGCGGAAGTTCCTGACGGATCGGTAGCCTCGACCATAACTAATTTCTTGCCGTAAGCGTCCACCGGAATATCGGCGGAGAAGGTCTTGTCGGCCGCGACCGAAACGTTGACGCCATTGATCTTGATGGTCAGCGGGCCTGCCGGCACTTCCTCATCCCCTTCGATAACTTCGATTCTGCCGGACACTTTGGCGTGATCGTCATAGATAATTGACTTGTCGCTCGGGCTGTCGAGCTTGATCCGCAGTTCCCGCTGGCGGGGCTCGCCCAGGTATCCGATCGAGAAATAGGAAGTCGTGTTTTCGTTAATTCCGGAGTAGGGATGATAAGCGTAGTTGAATTCAACTCCGGAGAAGCGAATCCCGACTCCCGCGGTCAAATCATTATTATCAGAACCGATCCGGAGTGCCAGGTTGTTGACCGGCCAGAACTCGACGCCGTAATGCAGGGCATTGGCGCGAGCGCTGTCCATATGATAATCGTAGTCGATATTGCCGTAGAGTTTTCTGGTGCTGTGCGGCGAGAGCGCAGCCCCTTCTTTTCCGATCAGGGTGATTTTTGTCCCCAGCTTTAAAGTGGAGGGGATGCTGTCGGCGCTTCCGCTCGACTTGGTGATCTTGCCGCCCATGGAAGCGGGAAGCACATTTTGGAAGTTGGCGCCCAACATTATATATTCGTTAGCCGGGTAAAGAACCCCCAGGTCGACATCGTAGCCGGTTCCGGCACCCGATTCGACGGTGCTGGTTCCGCTGCCGCCCACGCTGAAATATTTTAAGCTTCCGCCCACCAGAACGTCTTTTCCAAGATCGATCTTCAGCGGCAGCTCACTGAGATAGGTTCCGTAAGATAGAAACATAACATTGTTTCCCCAGGTGCCGGTGCCCTGCGAAGTCCCGGAAGCGTTAGTCAGCGGAATGTCGGAGACCGAAGAGCCAATGTATCCCGCGCCGAGGGCTGATTTTTGTCCGTATGGATAAACCCCGCCGATGACGACGTAATTCACATCGCCCATGACGGATGAGTACATACTGGATAGTTTTGGGTTGACGGCTCTGGCAATTCCCGCCGGGTTCATGAAAACGGCATCGCCGTCTTCGGCCACACCGACGTAAGCTTTGCCCATCCCGAGCGCGCGCGCACCGACGCCGATCGTCATCGGATCGCTGAGGTATCCATCTGCCAGCGCGCTGCCTCCTATTAGGATTAAAACTGATAATATAATTAATAATTTTTTCATTTTAATTTCCTCCATTATCTTTTGATCACGAGGATCTTGCCCTTGGCGATGAGGCTCTTGCTATCCTCGTTGATCACTCTTAAGATATAGGCGCCGTCGCCAACCACGGCGTTATTTTGATCCAGGCCGTTCCAGGTCGTCTGGGTGCTGGAAGTCACTTCTTTATGCACCAGCTGGGCGGTCATATCGAAGATGTAGTAGCCGATATTGTTTATGGTCGCTCCGCCCACAGAACTTTCCACGTTGATCGAGACCGACTCCTTCCCGGCATTGAACGGGTTGGGAGAGATGTTGGCAACTCCGGGCGTCGGGCTAAAGGTTACCATGAAGCTGGCCGGGTTGGATTCCAGCGCCGTTATCGGGCCGGACCCGCTCGGGATTTGAATGACCTTGATTTCGTAATTTCCGATCGGAGCCAGCGGCACATTAGCTTCGATGGTGGTGTCTGACCACCTGATTATGGCCGCATGATAAGTGACATTGGTAGACAGGTTGGTGAAGTCCAGCCGGCTGCTGCCCTGGGGGCTGCCGAACCTCAAACCGGTTACGGTAATTTGGCTCCCACCCGCGGCTGCGGACGGGGATACCGAATTAATGACCGGCGCTTCGCCGGTCGGCGGTGGCGGAGGCGGCACTTCGTTGGTCGCCGAAGCGGTTAAACTATCGATATATTGATAATTGGCGGTGGTTCCGTTGGTATTGTAGACAAAGTTGTATTTGCTAACTTTTGTCCAGTCGAAGGTGGTATTGGAACCGGTCGCGCTGCCGTCCAGATCGTAGGAGAAGCTCGTTTTATCAAGGGTGACCCGGGCATATCCGCTCAGCGCGGCGAGCGTCGCGTTGGAAATGGTCGCGGCATAAGAAGTCCCGTCGGGATCCTGCAGGCTGAGCTTGATGGCATTGGTAGACCCGTCCCACTGGGCGTAGAAACTCACATAGTTGGCGCTGGTCAGGTCGAGCTGGTTAGCGAGCGTCGCTCCCCAGCCGCCGCCCCAGCCGGAGGTGAAGGAATACTGAACTTTCATTCCTTTGGCTCCCTCTTTGACTGCTTCGGCCTTAGGTCCGTTAGCGGTAATGTTGTCATTATCCGGTGTGATACCGGCTCCGAAAGCATAGTATCCGGAATCAGCCAGTCCCTGGGTCGCGCCCCAGACGCCGACCGATCCGCCCTCGAAGTCGTCGATCATGATCTTGCTTCCGTCGATGGTAATGGGACTTGAATCGGTTTTGCCGGAGACCGTGACCACAACATCCGCCGTGGTCAGGGTGGTAACTGTCATGTTGGGAACCGCGACCGTGATGGAACTCGCGCTCCAGGCGGTCGGGTTGGCAGCTACTCCGCCAACAGTTACCGTGCTGGTTTCTTTGGTGGCCCCAAAGTTGGAACCACTAATTACTATGGTTTGACCCACTTCGGCGGTTGCCGGCAGGATGCCGGAGATGATGGGATCGGGTGGAGGAACATCGGAAATAGTGATGTTCACAGTAGCAGTATTTGAATCTGCTTTTCCATCATTAGCCTTATAGGTAAACGAATCCGATCCCGTGTAATTGTTAGCTGGCGTATAGGTTACTTTGTTGCCAGAGATAGCTCCGAGTGTACCATGCGAGGAGTCACTCACAATCGAATAAGTTAATGTATCACCGTCAGCATCGGTTGCATTCAGAGTGATTTGCACTGCGGTATTTTTTGTAGTTGAACTGTTTACATTGTTTGCTACCGGTGCATTATTAGGATTTTCTGATATGGTGATGTTCACAGTAGCAGTATTTGAATCTACTTTTCCATCATTGGCCTTATAGGTAAACGAATCCGATCCTGTGTAATTGTTAGCTGGCGTATAAGTTACTTTGTTGCCAGAGATGGCTCCGAGTGTACCATGTGAGGGGTTACTCACAATCGAATAAGTTAATGTATCACCGTCAGCATCGGTTGCATTCAGAGTGATCTGCACCGCGGTATTTTTTGTGGTAGAGGCATTAACGTTATTTGCTACGGGTGGTGTATTGGGGCCGCTAACGGTGAAATCAATACTGTCTTCAGTGTTATTGTCGTTTCTTACCACCACCAGCTTGCCAGCGCCAAGCGGAGTTGAACTATTAATAGTAATGGCGGACGAGCCATTCCAGGTAGCAGTTTGGAGATAGCCATTAATGTAAACGGTGTTGGAAGCGCCGAAATTTGAACCGGTAATGGTTATCGGCTGGCCAACGGTTCCGCTGGCAGGGCCAGTTACGGCTATACTGACTGCCGATGGAGTGACCGCTATTTCAGCAGTATGTGCGCTGCGTCGAGTGGCATCGGTAGCCACGACGATATAATTGTAAGCTGTTCCATTTGTTCTACCGGAATCAACCAGACCGAGCTGAGAACCGCTGGCGACGAATCCGGCGCGACTGAAAACGATCTCGGTCGGGCCTTCGCCATCTGCAGGTCTGCGGTAAACGCGATAACCGGTGGCACCGGCTACCTGATTCCATTTTATGAAAGTCTCACCGTTACCGGCATAAGCGGCAGCGCCGGTCGGCGCGGCTAAATAATTGCTGGCATTGAGACTGACAGGATTGGGGGTGGCGTAAGCGGTGCCTGAACTGGGCAATCCCGCGTGAGCGGCGGTCCCGCCTTGATTGCCACCGGTACCGGAATATGAAATCCATGTGTTGAAGGTTTGGCTGCTTTGATCTCCCGCGGTTTGAGCCGGGTTGACCCGGGCATAACCTGAAGAAGCAACATAGCCGGTATTAAGATTTTCATCGTTCCAGCTGTCTTCAGTCTGGATCTTACTATCGTCGCCATTGTAGTAAGCAGTGAAATTAACCGAATCGGCCTCGGGCCTGGTCGTTCCGTCGGAAAGCCTGACCCCTGCCAAAACCGAGGACGGTTCCGCCCAGCCGGCCGAAGCCAGCACGGATCCCAAAAGCAGAACCAGCAGACCCCCTTTTACTAATTTAACGAAAAAATTATTGCCGATACTCATATCTTTTCCTCCTTATATTTATCGTCATTCTTTATGGGAAATTTCATGCTTATTTTATTACGGCCATATAACATTAAAAGTGTTCCTTCCCGGATTGGATAATTGCATTTTATACGGTTTCCCTAAAATGGTGGTCTGGCTTTCCGTTGCAGGGTCCCAGGCGTTCCATTTGCTGCCGTCATAATCCCTTTGAATATTGGTCGGCACCTGCGCCGTGTTATCGTACCAGCTCAAGGTCAAAATATCCCCAGTTTGAGGAGTAAAGGCTCCCGTGATCGAGTCGATCAAAGAACCATGCGTGGTTATGGTCGAAGAATTGGGGGTCGCGATCCAATTTTCCGACTGTGTCTCGGATAGATAAGCGAGTGGATAATGTACCGTTCCAATCGGTGGAATGGTCCCCGAAACTTCCCAGGTCTTGACAAAAGTCGCGCGACCTCCGCCGTTGGATAGATTGACAATGAACATTTCTCCGGTCGAGATTACCGTGGTTTCTCTGGCCGGGTCCCAGGCATTCCATTTGCTGCCGTCATAATCCCGTTGAATATTAGTTGGCGTTTGTGTGGCATTATCGTACCAGGCCAGAGTCATAATATCACCGGTCTGGGGAGTAAAAGAGTTGCCCAGAGAGTTCATCAGGTCGCCAATGGTAATGATTGCGACCGCGCCGCTTTTAGCAGATTGATAGGGGACACTGATCCAATTATCGGCTTGGGTTTCACTTAAATAAGCGATCGGAAAATCGTATTTTCCCTGATTGTTGATCACGTTGAAAGACGAAGAATTATTCCCGGTGAAACTATTTCCAGCCAGATCCTTTGCGGCGGTTACGGTGAAAGTATAATTTGCGCCGGCGGTAAAAGAATTATGGCTGATAGTTAATACTTTGTCGCCATTGCTCCAGACCGCGTTTTTTCCGCCCGGATCAGGAGATAAAGTATAATTAACCGACGAAGTATTCATCTGTTCGCTAAAAGTTACGACCACTTCCTGTGTCATAGAAACATTGGTGGCTCCGTTTACGGGTAAGATAGTCATGGTGGGCGGTTGGGTATCCGGAGCGTTAGCTGTAAAATTAATACTGCCTTCAAGATTGCCGGAAGTGATGACAACTAATTTCCCGGACCCTGTTGGCGTAGAGGCGTCGATAGTGGCTGAAATTTGGGTTGTTGCCCAGCTGGAAACTGTTGCGGCGGAACCGTTTATAAAAACCGTTCCCGCGGTGGAGCCGAGATTTGATCCCGTGATAGTGATGGGTTGACCGATCGTTCCGCTGGGTGGCCCGGTAATTACCGGCACCGAGACCGGGGTCGGGGTGACAGTTGTTTCTGTGCCGTGTCCACTGCGTCTGGCGGCATCGGTTGCAATCACTATGTAGTTATAAGCTTGGCCATTGGTAATGCCTGAGTCAACGTAGCCCAGCTGGCCGGTCGCAGCCGCGCGCTCAAAAACGATTTCGGTTGGACCTTCGCCGGTTGCCGGTCGTTTATAAATACGGTATCCGGTTGCGCCGGTTACGGCATTCCATTTTATGAAAGTTTCACCGTTACCGGCGTAGGCAGTAACATTGGCTGGCGCCGGTAAATAATTGCCGGCGGAAAGAATAAAAGGATTGGCGAGAGTATTTCCAGGAGTTGTGTAACCCGTGCCGGAAGAGGGAACCGCGCTGGCTCCGGCGTTCCCGCCTTGATTTCCGCCGGTTCCCGAATAGGAAATCCAAATCGTATAAGGCTGTCCGGTCTGGTCACTGGCCATTTGGTCCGGTTTTACCCGACAGGCACCGGAAGTGGCAACATAACCTTCGTTGGTATTAGTGTCATTCCAGCTGTCTTCGGTTTGAATTTTGCTGTCGTCATTGTTGTAGTAAGCGGCAAATGTGATCGAGTTGGCTTCCGGTTTATTTACCCCGCCTTCCAGTTTGGTGTAAGTAATCATGGAGGTCGCTTCTCCCCAGGCAGGGCCAACAAGGGCAAGCAAAACTAAGATGAGAATCTTAATTTTATTATTCATCTTTTTTGCTCTTTTATGCATGTCATTATATCATATTTTCCTTATCAATTCAAGGAGAGCGCCCGATCGATCGCTTACGGCCATTGGGTTGTAAAGGTGGTTCTGCCGCTGGCATTGGAGATCGAATATTTGAAAGGATCGCCCAAGCTGACCGGTTTGGTTTCAGTTGTTGGATCCCAAGAATTCCATCTAGTACCGTCGTAATCTCTTTGAATGCTCATCGGTGTCTGGTTGACGTTGTCGTACCAGCTCAGGGTCACCAGATCTCCGGTTGCCGGCGTGAATGAGGTGCCGGTCGAATCCAGCAGAGCTCCCAGAGTTGCCATATTTGCTTTGTTGGGGGCGGAGATCCAGTTTTCCGCCTGAGTTTCACTTAGGTATGAAATAGCGAACTTTACGCTTCCTTCCGCCGGGATATCACCGGAGATCGTCCACGGACTGCTGAAGGTGGTCCGGCCGTTTGGATTGGATATGGATAAGATCAGCATTTGTCCGGTCGTGACATTCTGCAGCTCAGTAGTGGGATCCCACGAATTCCATTGGCCACTACTGTAATCTCTCTGGATGCTGACCGGAGTTTGATTGGTGTTATTGTACCAGCTCAGGGTTAATAAATCCCCATCCTGCGGCGTAAACGCTGTTCCAAGAGAATTGAGCAAATTGCCCAGAGTAACGATGGATTGGCCGTTGACTTTGGCATTGTTGAAAGGAATGCTGATCCAGTTATCCGATTGGGTTTCGGACAGATAGGTGATAGTGAATGTTTTCTGACCGGTTACTCCGCCTCCCGGCGTTCCCGTATCCGCATTCACGTTGGGTGAGGTCGAATCGACCGTCTCGTTCCAGTTGTCCGAAGTGTCACGGCTGAAAACGGTATAATAGTAAGTGATAGTGTTGGTGAGATTCTTGTCGACATACGACACCGCCGCCCCCGGTTCGGGGATCAACGTGCCAAAGGCCTTGACCGCCGCCGCGTCGCTGTGGTTGGTCGGATAGGATCCTTCCTTGCGCAGAACTATAACCTCTCTCAAATCTCCGCTCGCCGGGTTGGTCCAGGTGAGGGTGGATTGCCCGTCTTCTCCATCCCGGGCATTGAAATTGGTGACAACTTCGGGTGAGACGGTGTCGGGATTGACGTTCGGATCAAAAACCGTAAAGTCGTTGTTCGGATTGGCGTGCGCCGCGTCATCATAGGTTCCGCCCGGGCAGGTGATGGAGATTTCATAAACTCCAGGAGTAATTGCCGGCGGGACATCGGCCTGCACCATGGTGTCGGAGTCCTGATGAACATTGAGCAGGTCGGTGTTGCCAATTTTGGCGATCATATTGTTAAAGAGATTCTGCCCTTCGATCACAATGTGATTAACCCGATCATTGGGTCCTCGGTTGGGATAGATCTTATCGATGATCGGAGCCGGAACAAAGTTTTTAACGATGGTTACCGCCCAGTTGCCGAGAGCGCCGATGTTCGGAACTTCGTCCTGAGCTTTGATGGAGACCCAGATCTTGTTGCCGGGCGTCCGGCCGCTCATAACATAGTTTTCGGTCTGTCCCGACGCTTTGGGCATCCAGTTCTGCACGTAGGTGGTCGCGGCGTTGAAATCGGCGTCGGTGTTGATGGGACCGGTGTATGAGTACTTGACGATATAGCTGGTCGCCGTCCCAATCATTCCGTCATCGCCGACCGCTTCCCAGCTGATTTTTATATCCCCGCTGTTGTCGCCCACCGCGGCCGAAAGAGTCGTGATGGCGGCCGGCGCGGTGGTGTCTCCGGGGGCGTTGTTTACAATGATACCAACGAATTTCAGCGCGCCCCAGTTGTCCGCGGCGTCCTTTCCGTGAACGTAGATGGTGTGTTCTCCGTTAGGGACGGTTCTGGAATCCCAGGAGGCATTGACATTTTCGATCGGAGATGAAAAGGAACCATCGGTGGCGTTCATGGCCACTCCGCTGCCGCTTGTCCCCGCCGAATCGATAAAATATTCCGCGGCCGAGATATTTGAATTGCCGGTAGCCGTATCATTGATGGAAGCCTGAAGATCGACATTCCCGCTCACCGTTGCTCCATTGGTCGGATTGGTAATGGTAGTTTCGGGGCCCTGCCTATCCGGCGGTATATAATTAACGGTAAAATCGGTGCTGCCGATATCTCCAGCGAAATCATTCATCGGTGATTCCGCGCCAAAAGAATCTTGCACTGCCGCTCCCCACTCGTAATCTCCGGATTCAAGGTTGGGAACAGGCATGTCGACGCCTCCGCCGCTCGGTGTGACGGGGCCGACAACTCTGGTATAACTTCCATCACTCATTTTTTTATAGAGAACAATGGGGGTGAGATCGTCACCGTCCGGGTCCGAAACGGTAAATTTAACCCTGATCTGGTTTTCGGTGGTAACCCCGAATTTTTCAATGGGAGTGCCGTTACTTGTAAACTGCTGCAGATTCTCCGGCATGGGGGGCCAGTTGTTGTTCTTTGCGAGATCGACAAATTGAACATTGCCGTCAGGGCTATTGCTCAAAGCGACTTTGGATTTGTCAAAGGAGACGGCCAATCCGTCCGACTTGACCATGCCGGTATCGGCTGCTATCTGAGCGGCAGTTCCGGGAATATCGGCGGTTTTGATCTGGTAGAGTTTGTTGATCGTTTCGGAGCTGTTGGCAGACTTTTTGATATAGAGCATGGCGCCATCCTTGGAGACATCAAAAGCGGTCCAGCCGTAGGAGCCCATGATCCCGGACTTGACATCGCCGACCCAGGAATCGTCAGTGGTGCTGTAAACTTTAATATCTACGCCATCGGTGCCGTTAACGGCAACATAGAGCTTGTCGCCAACGATCTTCAGATAAGTAGGGTAGGTCAATCCGGTATTGATGGTATTGGCATAGGTGATGGTCCCACCGGAATAATTGAAGACAAAGATCGATCCCGGCGATGACTTTTGTGAAACATAAACCTTGTAATTGTCATCGCCCGCTGTCACCGCCACACCATAAAGATTGGATTTACCGGCCAGATGGTCGGTGATATCCCTTTCCCACGCATTGGTGTCGGTATTAAAGACCCTGACTCTTCCGATCCCTTTGTCGGCCAGGTAGAGCTTGTTGCCTCCGCCCAGCGCGATCCCGGCGGGTGAAGAAAAGCTGCTCCAGGAGGCCCCGGTCAGGTCGGTATCGCTTGCGCTGGTAAAATCATGAACGCGAACGATCGAAGATGCTCCTGCATTTATACTAATGTAAAGCTTGTTGCCATCCGGAGAGACTGCTAACCCGTAGCATTTTGATCCGGCCGGCAGAGCGATGGAAATGCCGGCGGCGCTCCAGCTGCCTTGTATTTGGCGGTTATAAACATCGATCTTGGTATTGGCCTGGTTTACCACATAGAGGTCTTCGTTAACCGGATTAAGAGCCGAGTTGGCGGGAGTCACATCCGTGATCGCCTGCGCTGTCCCTAGCCCCCCAAACAAAAACAGGGCCAGGAGCGCCAATCCTAAAATTGATTTTTTCTTCATCTCTTTATTCCTCCTTAATCAGTTCCGCCATCGTTGACCGTGCCTTCGATCAGTCTGGCTCTCAAAAAGGTGCCGTAAGTCGCGTTGCTGTCCGCATTCCGCGCGTCGATAACCTTTCGAAGTTTAACCATAATGTTTAATTTGTCATCATTGTAGAAATCTTTGGGAACCTGAACTCGGTTTGGATTGGGCGAATTGCCGCAAACCACGCCGACCCGCGGCACGCTGGCCGGGTCGGTGTAAAGCTGTTCCGTGGTCGTGACATAATCGGTGCCAACTTCGGCATCCACCACCTGGCCTCCAACCAGTTTGGAACTGTCGATCCTGTAGCCGGCCCAATAGAGTTGTATTCTATTTTCTTGCTGGCTCGGGCAGACGACGAACCGTTCATAACCCGGATCGGGACAACCGAGCACTCCGGCATCGAGATCTCCGTCACTAAACTGGCTTTTGTTTATCAGATCGGGAAGGCATCCCTCTGGGGGCATCCCAGGAATCTTGGTGGAGTCGACTCCAAATTCAACGACGAGATCGAGATTATGGAGGCCGGGAGTATCGATTGCCTCCGTGAGCTGAAGCGGAATCCAGGGGGTTTCTAGGAAGAAGTTTCCTTCCCCCTCGATTTCAAACCAGATGTCATCCGGCAGGATGATATTTCCATTTGGATCGATCGGGAGATAAACCATGCCGTCCCGGCTCAGGGGGCCAACTACTACGGCTCCGCTCGGAAGGGTGGTGGCTCCGGCGTCCGGAATATCGGGGGTCGGAGGCACCAGAGGGATCCCTCCGCCATCGGGATTCAGGTTTGGCTTAACCACGGAGGTTCCGCCGCAGGCGGCGGCGCCGCCGGTCGGCCCACCGTGCGAAGCGATATTCAAAGATCGCTGCCAGAAACTGATTTCTTTTTTGGCATCGGGTTTTACATTGGCTGCGACTGGTTCCGGTTTTTTTGGCTCCGGTTTTGGATCATCTTCTATCGGAAGACTCTGTCCGCTGGTGTAATCATAGATCCCCACCGGCTTTCCCGTCGCGTTTAAAATATATTCGATACTCATTTTTTCCTCCTTATACTAACCATGACACTCCTCTACCTATATTATTATCGTTAGCTCTTTCCAAAAATTTCACTATTTATTTGTTTTAGCCAGGCGTTGATTTTTAAAACCAAATCCTTGACCTGTCCTTCGAGAGCCTGGAGAGCGGTGGAAAATTCTTCGGCTTTGGTTAGGTGCGCCTGAATTCCCGCAATGGCCCTTTGGGTTTCTCCAATGGCCTGGCTTTGCTCGGCAATTTCGCGCTCCAATTTTGCCTGCTGTTCCACTTTCCCCTTTTCCAGATTTTCGATCCGTCTTCCGGCCTTGCTTTTTGCCTGTTCGATTCTATCGTCATATTCGTCTTTGATATCCTGAGAAACCGGGTCGCTGTGGATGTCGGTAAGCCTTTGCGAAATATCTTCTTTGCCCCATTTATCGGCCAATTTTGAAAGCAGGCTTCCCCGGTGCTCTTCAATTTTCTGATCTCTCTCGGCTTCGAGCCCCTTGACGTTCCTTTCCAATTCCGCCTGGATCTGGGCGATCAGTTCATTGACCGATCCCAGCTTAACCGCCCTTTCCCCTTCGAGCGAAGATAATTTTCCTTGTTGCTTGGCCAGCGCCGCTCCGGCGTCCTGCAGCTTTTTGCGCAGCGCGCCCGCGGAAAAACTCAACATACTTCTCCTCGATTCAAAATAATTAAGGACGGCTTTCGTTTCCAAGGCTGACGGGGCCGGAGTGGGCGCTTCGACGACAGGAGGGATCTGCGCTTTTCGAAGAGCTTCGATTTCGGTCTTTTGGGCTTGGGCTGTCGTAAGCAGTTCTTTGTACCTCGCGGCTAATTCTTGAGCGCGGGTTCTTTCCGCTCCCAGCTCCGCCTTTGCTCCCTGGGCTTCGGCCCGGGCCGCGGCGACCACAGTTGAATGGTGTTCGTTGCGGGTCATTTGGTCTTCTTCCAATGCAGTTACCCGGGTGTTCAGCCGGGTTACTTCGGCTTCGAGGTCGGCGACCTGTTTTTTGCTGGCCTTTAATTCCATTCCTTGTTTGGCGGCGGCTTTTCTCAACTCGTTAAAATTCCTGGTTTTTTCCGCCAGCTTCTCCACCAGATCCTCTTTTTCCTCCGCGGCGGCAAATAACTGGGAGGGGTGCAGCTCGGCGACCTGAGTTTTACCGATTCCGGTAAGAGTTTTCACTTTAGGGGGTCCCTGGGTTCCGGTAGCCGGTTCGGCCTCCGGCTGCATCTCAATCGGTATCACGCTCGAGAGCCCGAGTTCTTCAAAATCATTTTTGTAGATAAATATGGATAGACTACCGATGCCGCCGGTTTTAGCCTGTTTTTCTAAAGCTTCTTCTTTGAGCTGGCGAACCACCTCATCGATGGGCAAATTCTTTTCCGCTCCCTGCTTGAGGATCTCTTTTATTCTTTCGGAAGAAAGAGAATCGAATCCATTTGAGAGCAGAAGCAGGCTGTCACCTGTCTTAAGCTTGACTGCAGACGGGAGCGCTGAAGCGGGAAGTTCGGAGGCGCTGTCACGGTTTATCACCAGCGCTCTGCAGCTCCCCATATAGTTTTTGGTGGCGGCGTAAGTCACGGCGACCGACGTTTCGTTTTCGATTGCCGCGCCGGTAACGACGACCGCCATTTTCGGCTGCTCCTCGCTGACGCTTTCGTTTCTTTGGGCGAGCTGGGCCTGGGCGTTTTCGATAGCCTGGCTGAGATCCTTTCCTTCTTCAATTCCTAGGAGAATCGATTCCAGGACCTGATTGGCGGCGATTTCGTTGCCGCGGCGGTCGCGCCCTCCATTGACCAATAAGAGATATATTTTATCTCCCTTCCGGTAAACCGCCAGCCCGTCCGGATTTTTCTCTCCGGGTCGGGAGACGGTTCCTTTTTGGGTTGAGCCGAAGATTTTTTGATCCAGGAATTTTGTGAGCTCTCCTTCTCTGCCATAGGTTACCACCTCAAAGTCCACTCCACGCTGAATCGCTCTCAGCCGTTCGCGAAGCTGCGCAATCAGAGGCTGCAGTTCGGGTGTTGCGGAGGCTTTTCCAATCCACCCCATGGCAGCTTTGATCAGCCGCAGCGGTGCGGCGAAAGGTCCGAGCGGCCGATTAATCAGCGCTTCGACGGCAGGCAGAGCGCTGGCCGCCGGCCCCCGAAAATATTTAAATATCTCCTCCTCCGTAAAACCGGAAGGTAGAGGGGGAGCAACCGGGGGAGCAGCCGCAGGAGCTCCTTCGGCCAATTTCAAAAGCGCGTCGCCGGCCAGGGTTTTCACTTCGGGATCGGCGTGTGATCTCATCGGCTCCACCGCGATTCTGACCTCATCCAGCGGTTTGAAAGAAAAAGTGATCTTCCCGTTGGCGATCCCTCGCAGCAATCTTTTTTGGGCGTTAAGATCGCGGGGGTCGGCGCTTCTTAATTTTGCCAGCTGGTTATCTTCAAAGGCAACACTGATGCCGCCCCCGGATATTCCTCTCCGATCGGATCTAATCCGAGCGGGTCCATGGTATCGATAAATTATTGGTCCTGCCATTTTTTTCTCCTTTTATTTCTTTAATGAAAAAAGCATTCCGATTACGTCGTTAGCCAAAGCATCCCGTTCCGGGTCGTAGGGCAGGGATCTGTTCTTGGCCAGGATCCTCTGCCGGGTCGCTTCCGGATCGCGCAGGGCTTCGGTTACTTTGCTTGGATCGGTTCCGTTGAAAATATCATCCAGGTCCTGCCTGAACGCCGCCTCATCGCCTTCGAATAAGATTTTTATGGAATGGCCTCCGGCCACGCTCCTGGCGGGGGCGGAGGGCGAAGTAGCCGCCGGGCCAAGGTGAACCGTTTTCTTGCTGACTGCTTCCGGGACCAGGGGCTCGCCGCGCAGGAATTTTTCCAGATCACGAATAACATCCTCAACTTTCGCATAGCGGCGCTGCGGATCATAGGCCAGCATCTTTTCGACGATCGGGAAAAGATGCTCATGAATAATTCCGCGGTCAATTTTGAATTTCTTTTCCCCGGCGATGCGGGCCCGGTTTTCGGCGATTTGATTGGCCACTTCCGCCTTCCAGCGTTCGATGTTGGCGGGAAGCGAGTTCAACAGCCTTCTCTCATCGGGAGAGAGCTCTTCTCCGCTATTTTGTTTTGAAATCGCCCTGGCGGCGTTAAATAAATCAGTCGGGATCTTAATCGAATAGGTCCCCAGTAAAGTCTCCAGGGAATCGATCTTGATAGGATCGTGGCGATTGATCAATTCATAAAGAATGCATCCCACCGCGTAAATATCAACCCGGCTCAGCCAGCCGTTGCGGGATAGAATTGAATCGGGCGGTTCGGTTTTGGAGAGCACTTCTACCATATCGAGACTTTTAAAATAGGCGTTCTCGGGCGGGGTGTAGCTGGGAGTTCCCCGCATTTCCAGCCCCTTGGTTAAACCTGCCAGACTGGAAGAGAGATCTTCCTGGAAAGACTTGACCATTCCCCAATCCGCCAGCGCCATCACATCGCTTTTTTTACCGTCGGGCTTAGTTTCCTGCCTGACAAAAACATTGGCGGGTTTCAGGTCGCGGTGATAGATAAGCTTCTCGTGAGCCGCTTTAAGCCCGTCCAGTATTTGGAGGACCGCTTTAACCGCTTCGTCGTCCTTGAAAACTTTTGTTCCTTCGTTAAGAACCTCAGCCAGCGATTTTCCGAAAAGTTCCATGGCGATAAAGGACCTTCCGAAGGTAGTTTTGCCAAAGGCGTAGATCTCGATCACGTGGGGATTCTTAATGGCCTGGGGCGCAAAGGCCTCCAGTTCCGCCCGCTTGTCGGAATCCGGATCGGTTATGATTTTAACGGCGATCGGGATCCGGCTTTTGGCCTCAACCCCCCGGTAAACCTCGGCCATTCCGCCTCTACCGATAAATATGCCGTTCGGGACCAGCTGGGAGCCGTTTGGCTTTTCCGCCGCATCGATAATGAATTTTACTTCCTTTCCGCTGGCATCTTTTCCGGTTAAGACCAAACCCAACGCCTCCTGCATGGGCAGGATAGCTCCCTTAACAAGCACATCCATTTTATGGGTGATCTTGGTCTGGTCATCAGCCGGAAGACGGGGAAACTCGGTGGTGGCGCTGAATCTTATCAATTGGGCTAGATCTTCCGTGGCCTCTTTTAGGCGAACCAGATCAGACACGACCGGGTAGGTTTTGCCCAGGATTATTCGAATCGGTTCCGGAGCTCGAGGTCGCGGAGGGGCGGGCGGCTCAGCCGCTGGGCGCAGCGGAGAGAGTGTAACTACCGGTGGAGCAACTGCAACTCCCGGCGGTGGCGCTACGTAATCCGGTGCCGGCGGATAAGGTGCTGTGGCGACCGGCGGACGCGGCGGCGGCAGTGGCTCTGTTCGCGGTGGAGCGGAAGGTTCCGCGGCAGCGATCAGATTATCCAAAGCCATTCGAATAGCGTAACCGGCCGGAATTTTATCCCGGGCAGCTTTCGCCAGCCGCAGGTTCTCTGAATTAGACTCTTGCGTTAGAGTCCCAAACGCTTTGTACGCGTTAACAATGGCGACCAGACCTTCTTTTTCTTCACCGGTAAAAAGATCGATAATATTCGAGGTATCTTTGCCGGCTTGTTGGCGGTTAAAAAGGGTAGCGGCCAGTACTTCCTTGTATAGAGGTTCGCTCATGAATTCATAAATTCTACTTTCGCAATTTATAAGCGCTGTGTCTTTTTTATTGTAGGCGTATTTTCTTATTCCATATCTTATTACATAGACGGCGCCCTGCAACCCGAAAGCAGTGGCAAAAAATTCTAGACCAGAAATGACAAATGGGGCCCAGAGCGGGGCGCTCAATGACAGGCCGATCGCTCCAACAAAAGGAAAAGCAAAAGCACTGATCACTGCTGTTGCGGTTGAAACGATAATTGTTCTCAGCCATTTAAAACGCGCTTGATCGATTTTTCCAGACGCTGCTTGAAAATCGGCATGTACGCGCTGATGCTCATCCAGCCCTTCTTCGATAGCTTTTTTACAGTTCGCAATGGTATCGGGAGATACGAGAGGGAGCTTCACGCCCGGCAAAATTTCTCCTCCCACCATCAGCGACCCTCCGCCGGCGTCGGCGGGAGCGCTCATCAAGATCGATGGAGAAACCGATTTGATTCCCAGGTTTCCAGCCTGTGCTTCGAGCAAACCTCTGATGGGAACATGGCCGAATAAATAAGTAAAAGCTCTTCCGACCGCTTTTTCGGCGGTGAGCCAGGCTCTATCCGCAGTTTTAAGAATTCTATTCTGCGAAGCTAAAGCTTGCGAAACTCTTCGGTCTATCCGTTCCAACATATTATTATTTCTCCTCGAGCTTTACTATTCATTAAGTTATCGGCAGCCTTTTTGAAAAATTTCACTTTATTTTTGTATTCGACCTGACCTGCCTGCCGGCAGGCAGGCGAAATTTCGTCATTTTCTTGCTCCTTGAGCGTGGCAATAACCTTGCTACTATGGCCATAAAGTCTCAAATACTCACTAATTTGGCCATTCGCCTATAACGCTAATGACCGAGAACGCTAATCCGCGAACGGACGCTAATGAACTCTAATCAAGAAGGGAGGAGATAAAATGGCTGAACTAATTTATCCAGAGATGAGCTACAAATTAGTAGGGATCCTTTTCAAGGTTTATAACCAGCTGGGCGGTGGGTATCAGGAAAAATACTACCAGCAGGCAATAAAAAGAGAACTATTCGTAAATCAAATCCCTTTTCTGGAACAAGTTAGGACCGATTTCAATTATAACGGCAAAATAATTGGGAGGTATTATCTCGATTTTATCATTGGTCACAAGATAGTCTTAGAAATCAAAACCACTCCCAGTTTCTCCACCAAAGATATAATGCAGGTCCTAAATTACCTCAAACAGAGCAGCCTTCAATTAGGAATCCTGGCAAGTCTTAATCGCAATAATATGATCTATAAAAGAATTCTTAGAGGCAGGGATTCGTGTTAATTGGCGTCAATTTGAGTTATTAGTGATACGGAAATTAGAGTAATTAGCGAAAACTAAATTAGTGAGAATTAGCGACAATTTTAATAGGAAAGCCATCTTTTGCGGATTTGTGTTAAAAAAAGCCCCTGCTTACATTAATAAGAAGGGGCCGACAGGCACATTCTTCTAAAATTATTACTGCTTGTAGTACGGCGGATAAAGCACCGCGCCGTTCACCAGAGTTTGCCCGTTCTTTCCCTTTATGTCACAGGGGAAATCTCCGGTTAATCTTTGAGTCAGGATTTTTTGAATGGGAATGACGCCGCTGGCGTTGCCGGTTCCGCTGGCCGGGGTAAGCGTACCAAATCTGCAGGTGGCGGAAAGACCGTCGGTAGTATTGTCATAGTTGGCGGCCCAGATTTGCCAGTCGACCGGAAGATTAGAGGTAATGTCATAATTCAAGAACGGAATGGGGCCGGCAACGGTAAAGGCCTTAGGTAAGGGATTGCCCGGTGATGCCGGGGGGTCGATCGGGGGCACTGACCAGAGATAGCTCGTGCTCTGGGTTCCCCGGTCCAGATCTTCGACCACGGCATAGATAGGAGCTCCCCAATAATCCACCGTTAAAGTTGCCGAATAGACATTCCCGTTTTTCGGCATACTGGCGGTTGAGGTTCCGGCGTGGAGGGTGACTCTGAGATTGGAGGGGTCTCCATCGCAGTCGGTGGCAGGCTGATCAAAGGTGGCCTGTCCGCCATAGGTGAGGTGTCCCAGAGCGTTCAGGCTGGAGCGATTGACGGTCAGCCCGCCGACCAGTGGCTGGTTCTGACTCTGGGCGCAGGAAGTTTGCTGAATAATGGGGGTGGCGTAGTAAGGCGGCCAGAGGGTGGCGCCGTCTTCCAACACCGATCCGTTTTTGCCAATGATGTCGCAGGGGAAAAAGCCGGTGATCTTTTCGGTCAGCGGCGTTTCTATCGTAATGATGCCGCTGATATTTCCCGTTCCGGAAATGTTCCCGAGCGGGCCGAAATTGCAAACCGCCGAGAGACTGTCTCTGGTTTTATCGCAGTTGTTTACGTAAATTTGCCACGCGACGGGAAGGTTAGAATCAACGTCATAATTTTCTCCCGGATCGGGGCCGACCACGACGAAGGCCCTGGGCCTCGGGTTAGCCTGACAGGAAGAGAGATCGGGTGAAACAATAGGAGGCAGGGACCACAGAGAGCTTTCGGCCGAAGTATCTCGATTTCTGTCCCGCACCTGGGCGGTGATCGGAGGCCCCCAGAAAGCGGCAGGAATGGTGGCGGAATAAAGAGCCCCATTTTTTGCCATCGGGTTGGAAGAAGTTCCGGCAAGCAGCAGAACTTCCAGATTGGAGGGTTCGCCGTCGTAATCGGTGGTATTGGAAAGATCAAAGGTCACCAGGGACCCATAGGTTATTTGTCCGCGCACGTTGATGCTCGCCGGATTGATGCTGAGCGCGCCCACTTTGGGCTTATCCGAATATACATAAACTGGAAATTCTTTGCTTGCCTCATGGCTTCCCTGTTGCGCTGTTAACGTGATCTTGGTCTCCCTGGAGGTTGGAAAATCTGATTCTTCAAAAGTGGTCATGACGTAATAATTATTTTGTTCGTCTATTTGCGCCCCGTGCTTTTGATCCCCGATGACAAAGCTCACGGTCAGGCCGCCTTCGCCGCATTGCGGGACAATGGTATCCTGGGATTTAATTATTTTAACCGGCTGACCCACGTAAACGACGGCGGGCTCGGTTTGAATATCCCCGTCAATTCGCGGAGCGTAGCACTGGCTGGCGGTTTCTTGGGCCGGCGTGGCCTTGTAGAGAGTGACCACGTTTGGCTTTACGAATTCGGTGTCGGTGTTCGGATTGTAGAAAATAAAGTCCCCGGCAATTGAAGTCGCGGGTTCGTACTTAAAGTTCTTCTCGATCTTTATTTTCCCGGTAACGGGATCGGGATAGAAAGTTTGATCTCCATCGCGGAAGTGAACAACAATTCTCTGGCGATCGAAATTTCCATCGCAGTTGGGGATGGGGGATTCGGGTTCCCAGGTTACGGTTACACCGGACTCGGATGAATAGTCCTTTTCATAAAATGGGGAAGGGGTGGTAGAGGCTGGATCCATATCTTTGTAAAGTTTGAAATTTGGCTCAACGTTATCTTTGCAGGCCTGACTGATGTCATTAGAGCCATTCGTCCCGCTGACGCAGGCGGCGGCGCCGCCGGTTCTCCCGCCCGAGGAAGCGATATTCAAAAACCGGCTCCAGAAGCCCGGCTTGCCGTTTACATTATATATATAAGTTATTCCGTCCATTTTATTCCTCCCCCAGTTTAGTGCAGGGCATTATTGATCCCTTCCATTACCTGATAATTCATGAACGTATTATAAGCGGTCAAGGCGACCCAGTGAGCCAGGCCGATCGCGACTTTTTTGGCAATGCTTAAAGTTTTTAATCGTCTGGACTGCATAAGACTGGAAACCTCATTGTATTTAGTCCCGTCGGCTTCTTTCAGGGCCAGCAGGTATTTTTGGGTCAGAGCTTTTCTGCTGTGAGAAAATAATTCCCTGGCAATAAAGCCGGCATTCAGATCAAGAGAAGATTTAACCATTTCTGCCAGAAGATCGGGTTCAGTTTTCGGAACGGCTCCACGAGCCTTCCAGCCTTCTAAAATTATGCCGGCTCCCATCAGAGCAAGAACCGGGACAGCGTGTGACAGCAAAAGGGAGGTCATCCATCCCGCGATCACCGGTTTCGAAACCAGGGCCGCTTGAAAACTAAAATAATTTGCTCTCGCCTCTTCCAGCTGGTTCCTGAAAACTTCTTTAGGAGTTGGCTGAGCGGGTTTAACCCATGAAACAACTCTCGCTCTTAGTGCCGCTACACTTGTCATATGTTTTCTCCTAATATATTATCGGCAACTTTTATCATAAATTTCACCATTTTTTACCAGCGCAACCCGGTGGTGCAGAGGCCGTAGCTGTAGCTCTTCTGGTTGACCCAGGCGCAGTCAAGCACCAGGACCACACCCTTGCCCAGATGGACATCCAGTCCCAGGCCAGCTTTAAAGCCCTTGGGAGAATAGACGGATTTTCCGTTTTCAAATCCTCCATAGGGATAGGCTAAATTGAGCCTTACTTTTGCATGGTCATAGTTGTCCAAAAAGAGATCGGCCAGGTCCAGGTTGTACCAGACAGCCAGGTTAACATCGTCGCGGATTATTTTTTCGCCGCTCAGGGTGAAGGGGCCGCGCCACCACTCTCCGCCCAGCTGGACATTCGAGCTCAGATTTACCCTGAAGTTGGCGTAATAGCTGTTATAGTCAGATTCTTTGCGGTTGACGGCGGCGGAACCAACGATAACAATCCACTTATTTTCGTAAGAAGCGACAAAAATAGCGTCCTGCTGGCGGAAGTATTTCATTTCTGCCCGCGGATCGCTGTAGACATTTTTTTCTAAAGGCTCGACCTTGAACTTTCCTTCCAGGGTAAGAGCGTGCGACCGGACGTCAAAGATCTCGAGCGGCCTCAGTTTGGCGCCGACATAAAGGTTGTGAACGCTCAGCCCGCTGGCCGAGTCTAACTGGTAAGAAAGAGTAGGGAGAACCAGCGTCCCCTTAAAAAGCGGCAGCTGCACTTCCGCCAGGAACCGGTTTTCGATCCGGCCGCTCCGGTCAAAGAAGCTTTGATTTTCTAACTTGAGGTAGTGATCTTTCAGGAAAGCGCCGGTCCGTTCGATCTCGGCTTGCAGCTCATCGTCGTCGGGCACGCTCTTGCCGTATTTTTTGGCCTCATCAAAATAGATGACCGCCTGTCTTCGGCTCACTTCCTGTTGTTCCAGTTTGGCCAGGCCGAGGTAGATCCGGCTCAGTAAAATTTTCCGGTCGTCGGATCGCTTCGGGAGGTCCTCGGCGATGTCTTTTGCCAGATCGTAATAAAGTTTTGACCTGTAATATTGGGTTTGTCGGTCATAGTCGCTAAGCTTCTTGCCCCCGTAGCGGTAGATCTCGCCCAGCCCTCGATAGGTTTTGGCCAGGATGATCCTTCCCTCTTTCGATGGATCCTTGTCTTTCAGCAGATCGACGGCCTTATTATAAGAGTCTCTGGAAGCGTTAAAGTCCTGGCCCGACCAGCGGTAAGAGTAGAGGTTGCCCAGAAGCAGGTAAGCTTCGGCTTTGGTTCGATCGGCTAGCGGCGCCAAATAGGATTCCCGCTTGTCTCTGACATCCTGCGCGTCTGAAATGACACTTATAAGTTCATCTCTCGCCTTAGCAAAATCCTTGTTGCCGATGTAAGCTTCGACCAATCTGAAGCGGAGCCGGAAGCGGAATTTTTCATAGCCTAATTTTCGGTCGGCAAAGAGTTCTTTCATTTTCTTGAGAGGGATGACCGGGTTTTGTGCGGCCTCGATGGCTTTGTCCCACTCTTTTTCCAGAGAGTGCGCTTCGATCAGGCCGAGGACAATTCTCTCTGCCAGGTCCGGATCTTTTTCTTCCACGGCGATCTGGGCGGGCCGGCTTTCGCCGGACAGGAATTTAAGGAAGGGAGCGGCTTCTTTTTCCTTTCTCATTTTGGTCTCGGCCGCGATCAATTCTTTCAAAGCCAAAAGCTCGGGGTTATTTTGCAGGGCGGTCTGATATTCGGACATCTTATCCTTTTCAAGCAGGGCGAGAACCGGGTCGAACTGCTTTCTCCAGAGGAGAGCTTCGGCCGTTCGGAGGTAAATTTCGGCTCTGAATTTGGGTTCGAAGGCGGCTCGGGCCTCCGGGCTAATTTTATCGAGGATCTCATCCAGCGCTTTTATTTCGGCTTCTTCCAGGTCTACTTTGGCTTCGATCCCCAATAATTTTTTTCCGATGTAGACAATTCTATTCTGCAGGTCTTCATCGGTTCGATAGGCCTCGATCAGATCCTGGATGGCACGCGGGATGAGGGGCGAGGCGGGCGTCTCGGAAGTGAAGATTTTTTTGGTTTGTTCCTCTAATTTCCCGATGGCTTTGGGGTCGTAGGTTTCATTGAGTCTCATGGATGCTTCAGCAAAACCAATTTGGGCCCGGGGATAGGCGGGGGATTTTTTTGGCACTTTGTTATATACCTTAATCGCTTCGGAATGATTGCCCTGCCAGTTCAGGACATCGCCGAGAGCGGCCCGGGCAAAATCGTTTTTGGGGAACACGTCGATAGCTTTTTGCAGGGCGGCTTTGGCTTCGTCAAACCGCTTTAAGGCCGAAAGCAGATCGCCTTTGGTTTGGTAAGCTGAGGAAAGAACCGTGCCCTTGAGAAGTGAAATCCCCAGGTAGTCACTGCCAAAGGAATTATCAACTTCCGCCAGTCCCTGAGCCAAAAGATTTTCCCGCTTTTTTTTGTTTTCGATTTTCCCGGCATTGACCAGGTAGATCTTGGCGAGCCAGAGGCGGGCCTCGGCTTTTACTTCGGGTTTACCCCCTGTGATGGCCTGATTAAGCAGTCCAAGCGCCCCGTCCCTATCGATGCGATCCTTAGAGGATCGATCACCATTAAATAGTTTTAAGGCCTCAGTTGTTTTTCCCATGTCCAAAAGAACGAATGCCCGGCGGGCCAGGATTTCGCCCAGGGATCTTTTTACGTCGGCCATGGATTCAGGGTCAAGAACGTTTGCGGTCGAGAGAACTGCGCGCAGTGTCTTTTCGGGATGGCGCAGCATTTCCCCCTGCCTGGGGATGTATTCTTTAGGAAGGCCTTCCCGGTATTCTCCCGCCACCACCATTTGCATTTTTGTTTTCCAGATCTTGGCGTAAGCGACAATCTGTTTGAGCCAGAGCGGGCGGTTAGCCGGATTGGGAACTAATTTGTTGTATTCTACTTCCCAATCAAGAACGCTTTCGTTGGGAACGCCCTCTATTAGTGCTCGGGCGGCGCGGAACAGCGCTGAATAATCCTGGGTGCTTATGGTCCCGGTAGTTTGTTCCCACTTATAAATATCTTCAACTAATTTCTTGGTTAAAGCCGTGACTTCATCGGAAATTTTCATCTCTTTCCCATAGTCCTTTAAAATGAAGCCCGTGAGGATAAGGCATTCGGCGGCCAGGCGTTTCACCTGTTGATAATGGAGTCCCTTGATATCCTTGTTTTCGGCCGCTTTTTGAAGCAGGGCATAAGCTTCCTGGAAGTCTTTCAGGGCCTCCCGGGGATCTACTTTATTGCCGGCTCGGAAAAGGATCGCTTGCGCTTTCAGGGCGCGGGCCCACCCCTGGGAAAAATTGAACTCGGTTTTGATCAAGTCCGGGCGGGGTCTTTCGGCGCCGGAGCAAAAAATCATCCGTTTATGAACCTGATTATAGATTTCGTTTTGGCGAGTTTCTTGCGGGTTTTTAATAATTTCATCAAGCGTATCTCCGGCCAGTTTAATGTAGTCCTTTTCTGTTTTTTTGTTAGGGGAGAGCGCGGCCAGTTGTATTTCGATTTCTCCCTTAAGGACAGAATCAACCGGTTCATGCCGTTGCTGCTTGTGGCTGATATATTGAGCATAAATTTCACGGAGGGCCTTGAACTTTTCCGCTTTGGGGATGACGATCAAATCATCCGGCTTTTTGCCTGCCGTTTTTATATTTTGAGCAAAGCCAATTTTCTTAAGGTACTCAATTTCTCTGACCGAAGGATTGCCGGAAATGATGAGGAGAGCGACCTTGGTCCTCCAGTAAGGCGAACCATAAGCTGCATAATTGAAACTTTTGTAAGCCTCGTAACTTTTATCGAGCAGGGTGGGATCGGGCTTCCCATTTTCTCTCTTCAGCATCCACTGGATTATATATTCGGAGAAATTGGCGACCCGGTATTGCACGGTTCCCTCATCGCCGAGCTCAAGGTCGCCGGAGGTTATGTTGCTCTGGATGTGGGCCAGGTTTTTATCAACGCGTTTTTGTGAAGCGCCGACTTTCTCTACGTTTTTGCCAATAAGCGTTTCCGGGAAGAAGGAGATTTTCTTAAAACCAGCAGGCATGGTGAGCTGGACCGCAGGCAGCGCCGGTTTTGCCGGTTGGCCAGGGGTGGCCGGAGGCGCGGCGGCTTGAATTTGGCGGTTAAAAAGCGCCTGGTGTTTGAGAATGGCGTCGCGATAAGCCTGCCGTTCGGCGTTATTTAAAATAGCCCATTTTTCTTCTTTGTCTCGGTTGAAATAAATGTAAGCCCGGATGTTGTTGGCGGGATCGGCCGCAAAGTCCACGAAATCGGTGAGACAGGAGGCGTTGTCGTTGGCGCAGCCGAATTCGCCGATCATGACCGGCTTGTTTGTTTTATTTATGAGCTTTATCTCGCGCAAAGCGCCGGAAAAGATCTGGGAGGCCGGGGTGGTTCCGCTCCAGTTATAACCATCGGTGGCGATCCAACCTACCTGCTCGTCGCCGGGATAGTATTCCCTGGCCGGTGCTTCAATATCCGGATTCCAGACCCAGGTGATATTGCAGGCGCCGTACTTGCTGATCTTGTCATGGACGTATTGGTAGGCCCTTTTATATAACTCAGGGTTTCCCGCCCAGGGATAATGGCTGCCGTTCATTTCGTGCCCGAAGGAGACAAAAATCGGCCGGCCGAACTTTTTGGCCCCCTCGGCGAATCTCTTCAGGAGGTGGTCGAATTTCCCGTCCAGGATTTTTTCCAGGGAGAATGATTTGTCATTTTTACCTTTGCCGCTCCAGGGCTCGAGTTTTATGAAAATCGTTCCGCCCTTTTTAGCTTGAAAATTTGCCCATTGAGTTGGGAAATTTAGGCCTTCGCCAAACTTTATAAAGCGAACCAGAATGGCCAGATCAGTTCCAGACATCTGCTCAAAGTCGTTGATAGATTTTTCAGAAGTGATTTCCGCTCGTCCGCTGGCAGGGTCGGGGGCGTACGCTCCCTGATAGAGTCCCTTTTTGGGTGGTTGAATTATTCCGCAAATTGGATCGGGCATATGCTATCTCTCCTACATATATATCGGTAAAAATTGGGGGAAATTTCAGCAAAAATAAGAGGTTAGACGGCGGATTTTCGATCTATTCAAATCTCAGGTTTTTGATTTCGATCCGACAGCTTCCATTATCGGTAACCATTAGAAATTGAATTTTTTTAACTCTGTTAATTTTGTCTTCCAGGTCGACGGAAACGGTTTCGTAATGGTCGGACATTTTAACTGATTCCAGGCTGATGGATGGAGAGTATTCATTATCTGTTTCATTGTACACCTGCGCTATAAATCTTGCATAAGTACCGAGCTTGGTAAGGGACCCCTTTATTTCAAACATTAAGTTTTTTCTGCCTTTTATATCAACGTCTCCTGTGATTATTCCGAAGCGGGGGTCTTTCGCCCGGTTTGCTGAAAACACAAAGGTATCCGAAGTTTCTCTTAGCACGCCTTTATTCAAGGCAAAAGTGGATTGTCTGATGGTTTTTATCGGCAGGGCGCCCGAACTGCTTACTTCTATTTTAGGCTTCGCTTCGGCGGGTTGACCGGGTTTTGTTTTTTCTTTCGCTGGTTCTTCTGGGGCGGGCGGGGTGGGTTGAGCTGGCTTTGATGCTTCAGTTCCTGCGCTTAAGGGAGAATATTTTATCCAATCATATTCCACCTGCAACGGTCGTCCCGGGTATTTAAAGCTCCCCAGCCAAGCGACAATATCCGATTCTGAGGTACCCGGCCAGAAATTTGCCATGATTTTTGCCGGTCGATAAGGCAATTTTTCCCCGGGCGAGGCGGCAGCGGTCCGGACCGGCTTTCCATCTACATACCAGGTGAGAGAATTCGGAGTCAGTTTGAAACCGTAATTATGGAACTCTTTTGAAGCATCAAAGCTGAGGTCAATCATTTCTTCGTGTTTCCCTTTTCCTCGGGCATAATAGTTGGTTTGGACTTTGGTGGTGTCTTTACCCAGGAATTCGAAATCTATTTCGTCGTGCGAAGGTTGTTCGGAAACGCCTCGATAGGTAAAAAACGAACCCGCCACCAATCCCTCCCCCCGAGCCGCCTTCATCCGGACTTCATAATAGCCATACCCAAAATTCTCTCGTTTTGTTCGATACTCACCGGAAGCGTAAGGTTTTCCATCGCAGGTTTGAGGACAGCCGGTATTATTGAGGACCAATTTCATAAGACCCTTTTCAAATTTAATATTCGAAGGGCGCCAGGTGGTGTTAAATGGATTCCCGTTCGACCGATTCGCAATTTCCCAGCTTGCGCTTTCATGCCTATCCATGGGTTGGAACAGCGAAGGCTCCCAGGTTATGAGCGCATTCGAAGTTTCTATTCCGATGGTTTTCCTCAAGCAGGTGCCTGCCGCGGCTAAATTCTTTGGTTTATCTTCGCAGAGCAGATTCGCTGCAGCTGTTACTTCTTCATCGGTATCAATCTTACCGTTCTTGTTTTTGTCGGTGCTTTTTAATGGTTTTTGAAATTTTGGATCTACTCTTGATATATTGATTACTAACTCAGTCATTCTGTCGCTCCTTTGAAATAAAAAGCCCCGGGATCACCAGGGCTTCTTAAGCCTTACAGAACTATATCGGAGGGATATTTTTAAAATTTCACTTTTTCTTTCCTGGGCGGTCTTTTCATGATCCCTTTCAGGGAAGGTATGTCTTGATCAGGGAAGCTGTCAGTTCCCTGGAAGATAAAGAAGCGGCGATATTTGTAGTCATAGGGATTATTGGACGTTTCGGATTCCATGTAAGCGCTCTGGGCATATTGGGTGAGAATGCGGCCTTCTGGCGACCCTTCTGGTTTACCTGCTCCCTTAATGGCATACACCACTGCCAGCATATGATAGAGTTCGGCGCGCAGGGAGTGCAGATCCCACACCAGCAGTTCCGCGTATTTTTTTTCATATTTAGAAGAGGCATCTAAAGCGGTGAGTTTTGCTTTAAAGGACTGTTGCAAAATGGCTAATAATTTTCCCTTCTTGTTAGCGTCTGATATTTTTGCCGCTATTTCATTTTTAATATTTGGCTTAAACACAAGATATTCTTGGTTCGCATCTACGAAAAATTGTTGCCATGAGTTATCTGCCTTGCCAAAAATTTCTGTTATTTTTCTTTTTGCAACAGACCCTATAAATGTTTCTAGTGCCGCTTCTACTTCTTTGATGTTTTTCTTATTGACCGCCTTTTCCAATTCCCCAAAACATTTTTTTACCTCTTCATAGGTAGCGGCAGGATAATATTCCTTTATTCTTTTTTCGATGAATAGTTTGGTAACCACCATAATTTCCCGCGTGTCTTTATTCTTTTTGATCCGTTCCGGCAAGGTCACGGTAAGGTTGTGTAAAAGGTAAGGCGGAAGGGCAGGAGCGGTGCGCTTCTCAATGCCTTTTAAGAGCGCAAGGGCGTAATCCAGGGGGGCAAGCTCCCTGCCGGTTTTTGCCTTGATCCTATCCAGGATGAGCTGGTTCTTTTCTTTTTTTCTCTTTCTGACCTGGATCAGGGCCCCGACTTCTTTAAGCTGGGTGTAGGTCTTGAAGTATTCGGTCAGGGCCGGAGATAAAGACTGAATGTCTTTTTCTACCGGTTGATTAAGAGCAAAGATTTGATCTGCCAGATCTATTCTTTTTATTCTGGGTATGCCGGTTTCGTCTCTCTCTCTGACAAAGCGTCCGTTTTTTCGTACCGGGATGCTGGCCAGATTCAGGATGGTTTGCAGATAATCGAATTCAATATTGAGATATTCGCGCGGTATCTTTCCTTCGGCAATTTCGGTCAATAGCTCTTTGTTTTCCTGGCAGAACTTAAGCAGCTCGGTGGCATCGGCATATCTTTTTCCCTGTTTGGTTTCCAGCACATAGGTAGCGTTTCGAATCGCAATTTCCAGCTGTTTGACTTTTGCCCAGGCGTAAAGATATTTGTATTCCCGGGGGATGCCGGAGAAGTAATAATCTCTGGCGACAGCAGTCAGCAGCTCTGCCTGCTCTCGCTGGGTTTCGGCAGCCCCGCCCCGGAGAAGTTCGACCCAGCGGGAGAGATCTTTCCCCTTTTGCTGCAGGCTCTCATTTTTAATGTTGGGTATGACCGATTTTAAAGGATCACGGGAACGCTTTAACTCTTCCAGGGTCTCGGGCAGGTACCTGGAAACTTCCGCATTGTCTTTTAGGGTCTTCCAGAGGTCTTCTACTATCTTTGCTTTTGCCTTGGCTATATATTGGTTAATTTCTCCGTTTTTTTGCAGCTCGCCCCAGGCTTTTTTGTCTTGATAAAAGTTGATGCGGTCGGCCAGGGCCATGAGCAATTCGCCTTCAACTATTTTTTTGAAGGCGAAAAAGAAGGCGATTTTTTTCTCATCCTCGCCGGTTCGCAGGATAGCCTCGTTAATTTCCGTCATGCCTCGCTCCAGGTTTTCGATCTGGTATAAAATTTCTGCTATGGGTTTGAGGCGCGGCCAGGCGGCGACCAGCCCCGCTGCTTTAATCATGGCTACGCCTTTCTGATAATGGAAAATGCCGGTCAGGGCTTTTTCGGCATCCTCGGATTTAATGTAACCGCGCTCAAAATTAAAGCTAAGAGCCTCTTCGACCAGGGAGCGATCAATTGTAAGCTCAAAGCCCAGGGGTGCCGGGTAGGGTTGACTCAAATCGACACTTTTAAATTTTTGCAGGAGCGGGTCGACCACCAGCCAGTCTAGATATAACGAGAGACTTCCGCTTTCCGATGCTTTGAGATCGGAAACGCTTTGATAGAGCTGGAAGGCCACCTCGAAGTATTTTTGTTTTTGGTTTATGTCGGTAGTGAAATGGGCAAGCTGCTGGTAGAGATCGCCAAGTATCAGGATGCCCTTGGTGATGACAAAATAATCGGGTTTGGAAGGAAACATCTCTTTGTCTTCGAGATATAACAAACTATGCAGGGCAGAAGTTGCCATCGCAATCCCTTTTTCATAAAAGCCGGCATCCCGGTTTTTGGTCTGGGAATAAATTTCAGCCAGGGTCAGGTCCAAAAGGGCCAGGCTGTAGTCGGAGGGGCTTCTCTTTTCCCCGCTGGCTTTATCCGCCAGGTCCTGATAGCGGAGTCTCTTCCGAAAACCCTCCGCGATCTCAAGGGCGTTTTTGAGCAGCTCATCTTTATCCTCGCGGGTGCTCTCGACGATTTTCTGGGTATAAATCGATAGCAGCAGGATAGCGTTATCCCAGTGAGCTCTGAAATCCCTGAGGTACCAATAAAGCCTTGGGTCATGCCGCTCAATTTCCGCCAGTTCCGGATATAGTTTTTTAAATTCCTGAGAGGAATATTGATGATCGTCTACGATAACGACCCTGATTTCATGAGCTTGCTTGAGCGCGCTCAGGACCTGATTCAATCTTTCCAGGGTAACATTTTCTTTGACCTTTAAGTGATGAAGTCTGGGTACCCCCTCGGCCTTTATTTCTCCCAGTTCGGGATCAAGCTCGCCCGGGTAGAGGTCAGGTTGTTCGGGGATTTCCGCGGGGACAACCGGACCGACCTTGGCCGGGACGGGCATGCATACACCCGCCGGCGTGTATTTTATCCAATCGTATTGAGCGCGAATTGGCCCGCTGTAGCTGAAAGGTTTAAGCCAGCCGTCAACGCCGATTCCCGGCCAGAGATTGGCCATGATTCGGCCGGGATGGGTGGGCAGCGGTCCGCGGGAGCCGGTTTCGGTATGCACCTTCTTCCCGTCGGCGAACCAGACAATTGAGTCTTTTGACCATTGAATGGCGTAATTATGGAAGCCTGCAGAGGCATCAAATCCGAGATTAACCATGACTTCGTGTTTGCCGGTGCCGCCGGTAAAATAGTTTATCTGCATTTTGGTTGGGTCTTTTCCCAGAATTTCGATGTCGATCTCATCCTGGGGATTTCCGTCAGAAGGTCCGGTATAGGTAAAGAAAGAGGTTACGACGCCGTCGCCTCTGGCTGCCTTGAAACGGGCTTCGTAAGTTCCGTAGCCGTAAAAATGGTTGGTGCGGTATTCGCCCGAAGCGTACGGCTTGCCCGAACAGCCGATCGGACACGATTGATCATCGATTCGCAAATTCAAATAATTGTTGTTAAAAACAGCGTGGTCCGCCCGCCAGCCGGCGTTGAACATGCCGCCATTGGTCCGGTCGTCGGCTTTGTGCCAGTTGGAATCTTCTCCGTCCATGTTTGCGACCAGAGTCGGATCGGCTTTGCATGTTCTGCCAGTCGCGCCGGGGAAGGGCAGGGGAGTAAGAAATATTCCTATCAACGCACTTATGGTGCTCATATTATGATATCCGTCCTTCTATAATTTACTTTTAGTTCGCCCATTTTAGTTCCCCTCCATATATTTATCGTCAACTTTTGCCGGAATTTTCACTTTTTCAGGCCTCGCAAAATGGTCAGTTCGGCTTCGACCTGTTTGTTGGGCAGTTCCGCCCCGGACAGCCCTTCGATAAAGAGGCCCCATTTATCGAGATAGACAGAGCTTAAGTCTACATCCTCAAGATTAAGAGCTTTCTTGAGGTCATGGTATTTATTGATCTTTCCCCAGGGAAGCTCGGCATTGAACCTCTCCCTGGCTTTTTGCAGGCCGTCCGCGGCGGCGTAAGCCCGCATAATACCGATGAAAGCCGCTAAAGCCAGATCAAGGAAAGCTTTCTTTTCTTCTCGGCTGAACAGGTTTCCCGCTCTGGTCATGAGACCAATCCTTCCGACCTTTTCCCAGTTGATAATGTACTTGAAATATTTGATCGTCTCTTCCAGGTTATGGTTCTGTTTGATATTGATAAAACCTAATTTTATTTTAGCTAAATGGCCATCGTATCTCACATTGTCAGTATCTTCGTCGCTATACCAGGCGCTCTTCCAAAGAAAGGGGAAAGTGGCTGAGATGGTTTGTTTGGCTTCGATATCGGCCCAAGCGATGATTTTTTTATAGAGTTCGTTAGCTTCGTCAAGCTTGCCCTGCGCCTCCAGAATCCTGGCCCGGATGGTGAGCGCTTTGTGAAAATAGCCGGGGTAAGATTCTTTCCTTGCCTGGTTGGGATTGAAGTATTTTATCTGGTCTTTTAATATCCTCAGATCGGAAAAAACTCGATCGGCATATCCTGAAGCTTGTTTGATATCAATCTGCAGATAGAGATTGGCCATGGTCAAAAGAATTTCGAAGTATTCCCGCACGAACTTCTTTTCCCAGTGGTAGATGAGGACGGAGTCCGAACTGTTCAGGGCCTCATTCAAATAATGGGTGGCTTTCTTCAGATAGGATTCATTCTGGGTCAGGGAGAAAAGATACTGGTAGTCACGGGCCAGTTCAATTCTTTTCTTGTTGTTATAGTGCGGGTCTCCCCTCTGAACTCTCAAAAAAGTTTTAAAATAATTTTCATTTATTTGGATGGATTTTTCGAGCTTTTCAATGTTTTTTCCTTTGCCCGGCTTGAAATATCTCTGCTCGACCACCTTGCAGTTTATCCCGGAGGCAACTCCGGGAGCTTTCCCTTTCAGCTCGCCGGCCGCGGTAACAATGTTCTCCCTCAGGAATTGCTCGTGCTGGCGGATCGCCTGCCGGTAGGCAGCTTTTTCTTCCCGGGAGCTGAGCGACCAGGTTTTGAAAGTTGAGCCTTCGCTCTGGGATACGTTGTGGGAAACAAAAGCTTTAACCCCGAGGGCATTAAATTTGGCGATGGCGGCTTTGACGAATTTGGCTTTTTGGGCAGGCGGCTCTGAGCTGCCGAACTCCACCAGAATGGGTTTCCCAAAAGCTTTCAATTTTTGGATTTTCTTTTCCAGCTTATCCAGCCCTTCGGCCTGGTAGACGGTGACGGAAATCCAGTCCACATACTTGTCGCCGGGATAAGCGGCAGAGGGATTTTCATCGTCAAGGTTTACGTTCCAGACCCAGGTGATATTCTTTGCCCCGGCAGCTGCGGCTTTTTCCCAAAGATGGATATAGGCGCGGGTTATTGCACTCGGATCGTTTTTCGCGCTGAGAGGAGGGCGGAAAGAAACAAAAACCGGTCCGCCGAAAGTTTCGGCTTCTTTGACAAAGTTTTTAAGCAGTTTATCGTGCCGGCCGGCAGAAATGGCGCTGGGAGCGTAGGTGCTGTCGAAGCCTTGCTTGCCGCTGCCGGGCTCCAGTATCAGATAAAGCGCTCCGCCTCTTTTTTTCATCCGCTTCGCTTCGGTGATGGGGAAGGGCTCATCAGAGTTCAATTCCCTGAAATTGGTAAAACGCAGGCTGATATCTACTTTCTCGCCGGCGGTTTCCTCAAAGCAGGCGAGGTGGTCGGGATCCGTGTAATGGTTGGCAAAGACCCCGTGGTACATCCCCTGCGGCGCAACGATTTTTTGGGTTGATAAGTCAGCCATGTTTAATACTCCCCATGCCGATGGTATCGGTAGAATCTTTTGAGGCTCATTCCCACTTCTTTAATCCAATCGGTCGAAACCGGTTTTAAAAATTCTTCCAGGAACATCCTGGCTTTGCTGGGCCTGCCGGTTTTCCGGTTTTTAAAGTTGTTGGCGTAGCTTTTCGAGTCGGTTAGATCGGAGCTGTCGAATTTATACTTCATTTCGTTCCAGACCATCCGCAGAGCATAAGCCACTCCGGCAAACATGAACGCCGGCCAGACGACGTTCATGACCAATCCAAAATAGGTCATCGAGAACATGCCGTATGCGATCAAACGATAGATGCCGACGGCGGTGGTGATGCCGGAAAGGCCGCCGAAGTAGCAGATGATTCTCCGGGCCGCCCACGGGTAGAAGGTTCTTCCTCCGATGCCGGCGGTGGAGACAAAGGGTCCTTTGGCTTCGTCGAAGATGTGGCTGGTGTTCCTCGAGATGTTCGGGATGTAGAGATAGTAAAGCGCCAGATTCTTGAAGTACGAGCGGATGCGGGAGACTCCTATCTTCTGGTTGTCGCTCGAGTATTTAGGCCAGCCGGTCGCGGTTTTTATGGCCCAGAGCAGAGGGAAGACGATGGCGCCTGCCGGCAGAGGACTGAGCCCTAACATGTAGACGAACGGGATAAGCGGCACCACGTGTTTAAAGACGGTGTCCAGGAACCAGGTGAAGGTATTAAACCATTCGTGTAGTTGTTTGTTGGTATATTGGGAAGGAATTTGATGCAGGAGCCGGGCGCGGATGAGCTCGTCAAAAAGGATTTTAGCGAATCTTTGGATATAGTAAAGCATTGCCGCCCAGCGGCCGCGCTGGCCGTTCCCTTCGCCGACATTGTTTACCGAAGCCCCGGCGCTTCTGGCCGTGCGGTCATTTCTGGTGTCCAGGTCAAAGTTGACTTTCTTTTCCATGGCGCTCTGGGCGTCTTCGGTGGTTTTGGCTTTTTCGAGCAAGGATTTTTTGAGCGGGACCGGCATGCCATTCTCAGCATAGATTTCCAGTTCTTCACGGTCAAAAAGCAGGTCTTCGTGGGGGGCGCGCATGACGGTGTTCGAACCGGTATTAAGGGTGGCTCCCCGGATCGATTTAGCGTATTGTATGCTGACGGGGCCTTTGCTCCAGGTGGTGGGTCTTTCTTCGTTCCTTACCCAGCCGGCGGGCCAGTTGTACTCTCCGCTCTCGTCATAGACTTCGCCAAAATAGCCCTTTTGTTCATCGGTGGCAAATTCCGGACCGACTCCGCGCCGGACCGGGACCAGATGCTGCGGCGCAATCATGGTGTCAACCCGGCCGAAAGCGAGGCCGGAACTGAAAGGTTTATTTTTGGCATCGAACCAGATCTGCGATTTGGTGGCCTTTGGCATCGCCTGATCAAAAGGCACCCATTCCTCGGTTCCGGCCGCCTGGCCGTTAGCGCTGTTCAAGTGGCGGATGCGGAGAGAAGATTTTACTTCGATCAGCCTGATTTCATCTCTAAGATTTAGGGTCAAACCATGCCGGATCGTTTCAATTTTGCAAGTGTAAAAAGTAAGGAACAGCCTGTTTTCAATTTCTCCGGTTTTTGGATTCTTCTGCCGCTGGTCAAAGATTTTTGGAACATAGGCTTCATTATTTCCATTATAATAAATAGAATGAAGGTTAGGGAACAAATTTTTGGGAAGTTCGATGGTTTGCGTGCCTGCCTCTGATCCATTATAAGGATTTACAAAATCAATTGTTAAACAGACCCTTTTGGGATTGGCGATGGTCTCGCTAAAACGAACAGAACTAATCCAGGTTGAATCGTGATTTAGGGGTTGACCATTTATTAGGTTCGAATCGCTGCCCAACTCTAACACTCTTTTTTCATCCTGAGTGATGTGGAACAATTCGAGATTGCTTCCATTAATGCGTTGATCGACCACTGTTTCTGAATTATTGCTTCTGCCGGCAAAAGGTCGATAGGTGATGCGGCCGGCAGCGTCTTTGACCGTTAAAACAAATCTACCAATCGCCCGGATCGATCTCAAAAATTGTTCAGGGCCTTTGATCTCTGTTACTTCAAAGTTTGGATGCTCATGGGAACCCGGGTCCAGCATCATTCGATGCCGGTCATAGGCGAAGCGCTTGCCGATCCAGCGGCAGGTGTGAAGGATGATCTTACCCGCCCGGATGTCAATACGTTCGTTCCTCTCTTCAAAGTCAAGCTCCGGCCAGTCTTTCTCTCTTGGCAGCCAGCGCATATAGCGGGTTTTGTTCTCTCGTTCATAAGTGTAGGCTACAAAATTCATATCACCGATGCGGCCCAATCCGCGGTCAATTTCCGCCGCTGCGTATTTGCCGGGATCCTTCAGGAAATAGGAGTAGGGGAGGACTTCGGGTGATCGAGCGGTTTTTTTTAAATCCTCTCTGATTTTATCGCTTTCCTTGCCGCCAAGGGTTTGTTCGAGTTCATTGTTTTTAATGGCGGCGTCCAACTTAGGGGTGACTAAGCCGAGGCCGTCCCCAACTTCCCTTACATAACCAAGGTCGATTATTTTTCTCCAGATTAATTTCGGTGTTTTGCCTCTGTTTATGACGCGCAGCGGGTTATTGTTTTCGCTGAAAGGCACAATCACATTTTCAAATTTATCGCCATGGCCGTCTCTGGGTTCAACGCCAAACCGGGCCCTGAAATCATCTCTGGACATCAGTTCGATCTGATGAATATTTGACCAGACATCTCCTTTGATCTTGGTGTTTTTCATCCAGTTATAAGGGATGTAGAGGACTTTGCCGGTATCGGCTTCCTTCACTCGCAGCATGAAGTTAGCGTAGCTGGGTGAAATTCTGACCAGCCTGTCATTGTCTCTTTCTTTCAGGTGCTCCGCGTTCGGAACTTCAATCTTTTCGGGGACTTTCCATAAACCGAAAATATATGAGTCCTTGAGGTCTTTTTCCAGCGGGGCCAGGAAATCGGATGTGATAATGTCCGCGTGCTCGCCGTCGCACATGGTTTGATAGCGCGATTCGAAGAAATGCAAGAGCGCCGGTTTAAACACGTCATGGATCTTGCCGTTTTTGTCTTTCCAATCTTTTGGCAGAGCAGCTTCAAGCGCTGGATCGATCGGCATTCCCGGCATCCAGACCACTGCATCGGAGTTAGGATCTCTCGCTCCGGTAACAACGATTCTTCCGCTCGTCATGGTAAAGGTTTCTCTTCTTCCGTTTTTATAGTCGATGGAGATAGATTCGCCTTCGGTCATGTTGCCATAGGTATAGGCTTCGCGGGAATGAGCCGGACCGGTCGGATCGGCCATTCCGGTGTTATCGACACTGCGGATGTCGGAGTAAGATTCGGTGTTATCTATTTCATTTTTGCTGCGGGTGACCCAGCTCAATGTGTTGGTGTGAGGATCTAATTTCCTAATTCTCTTGCAGGGAAGGATTTCCCAGTAATATTCACCCGTGCGATTATTTCTTCTCAAGATGGAAGCGCCGGTTTTAAAGGTCCTGATCAATTGATTGAAGAGGTCGATCTCTCTGATTTTTGATTTTATTACATCCGGACAGATGTTCCGGAATTGTTTGGGCGGGAACCAGTGGAAGATTAATCCGTATTGTTTCTTGAAGGCATCCAGGTGTTCATTGATCTCTGCCTGGGACAGGGAAGCGGTTGAACGGCTTCTAAGGCCCTGAGCTTGATCCCTGAATTTGGTTGCTTCCCAGCGGATACATTCTCCGAGGTATTTTTCGAATTCATTGGCGTCCGGAGAGCTGAAGGCATCTCTTTTGTGGGCATAGTCCTTGGTGACCGCCAATTTGCTAAAATTACCATGCGATTCATTGTCCCAATGTTTGGCCAGGGCTTCGTATAAATCAGCCAGCGCGACATACTTGTCAGGCAGGGTACGAGCCGCATTTATTCGGCTCTCAAAGACCGAGATCAATTTTAGAATAGATCCCTCTTTCTGCCTCAAGAATTTTAGGGTCTCATGTGTATCCTTGAAGGCTCCCGCCACCCCCAGATTGATTCCGGAGATGATATTAAAGTCCCAGTTCACCCCTTTTCTCAAATAGAGAATGGCGTAGGTGGGAACGATAAAATCATTGGCATCAAATCCAGGTTTCATAACGGTTATCCAGGGGCTATTGGGGCGGCGGGCGGCGCCCCATACCGAGGAATCCGAATATTCTTCGGGTGGGACCTGAATAATTTCGCGCGATCCTCCCTGGCAGCTCCAGTTGTGAACCAGGGCGTGCACTTCGGTAAAGAAGAAGGCCAGGGCCAAGCCCAAATTGATCAGCGGGGCATGGAAATTCCAGAGGAGCACTCCGGCTGCCAGTGAACCGCCGATAGCCAGAGCCACATTTCGGATCCCTCTGGCGCTGCTTAGATCGAACCGGCGGCTAAATTCGTGTTGAAGTTCATTCCACTTTTTGGAAGTGAACCTTAGATAAGCAGTGGTTAAAACAGCAAGAGGCAGGCCGAGGGCTAAAGCGCCGGTTCCGAGAGAAGCCAAGCTGGTGGCGGCCACCGCACTGTAGACGGTGTAGGAAACGACACCGACGATCAGCTCAAACAGGGTGGCGCCGCGATAAAACGCATAAGCTGCTTCGGCTCCCTGCACCAGATGGGAGGAAAGATTGGTCCCGAGGATCTGCCTGAAATTTGTTTTGTAGCCCGGAGAAATAGTTTGCCGATTGGCTTTAACAGTTTGAATCACCGATCGAACAAATTTATAAGCCCCATAAATCAGTCCGCCGCCGGCTAGAATAAAGAAAGTGGGCGCGGCTCCCCAGGGAAGGAAACAGGCTCCCAGGTAGAGAAGCCCTGATCCTCCCAAAATGGTCAGCGGGATCATGGAGAAAACAACGAGCTGTTTTCTCAAGGTCGAATCGCCCGGGTTGGCGTTGCGCGCGTCCATGGTTTTGTCAAAACCAAACATGTATTTGACGTAAAAAGCCAGGGTGGTCAGTCCCGCTCCAACTAGGACGGCAAGCCCCAGCGGAGTACTGGCTAAAGATAAGAGCGTGCCGCCCAATGATCCGGCGTAAGCTATTTTGGGGATCAAAGTGATCGCGAGCGCGGCCAGACTGCCGGCGGCCAGCGTGCCCATAATCGTGCGGCTGCGGGAAGTTTGGGTTTCAGTTCTTTTCTGCTCCAAATTTTTTTCCAGCTTAATGGCGGCGTTAGCGGCTCCTTGAATTTCAGCGATTTTTTGCTCGACATCAACTTGAACGATTTGGGGCCTGAACAATAAGGTTTTGCCCGGGTGCGGATCCGCGGCAACCGGTCTAAAGTTGGACAGATTTTGATGCGGAATAGACGGGAGGATCCGTTGAGGGATTCTTGATCCTCCTATATCATTGCCGATCCTTGGAGCTAATTTGAATGGACTGTTCATTTGTGACAGGCTTCCTTTTCTATATATATATCGGCAAAATATGGGGAAAATTTCAGGAGTTTTAGATAATCTCGGTCTTTTGATAGAGAGAGTCGATGGCGCAGCCGCCGGCGGGGGTGTAGATCATTTTCCTTTCGTAAACCGTTCCTCTATTTATGGTGCCGCCCAGGAACAGACTCTCAACCAACCGGCTTCCTTCGCCGATTAAATTGGGTTCTTTTTCACCCTCTGGTTTGGCCAGGATGACGCTGCGATAGATGTGAGCTCCGGCTTCAACCACGGTATTTCTTCCTATCACCGCTTTATCGATCCAGACACCAGGCCCGATCACGCAGCCATCGTCGATAAGTGACTGGTTGATTCGGGCGGAGGGGTCAATGCGCACGTCCCTTCCGCGCCAACCCCAGCTCTCCACGGCAAACCGATCCAATCCCCCGTTGATTTTTCCTTCCAGAACGTCCATGTTCGCCTCGCGGATATCATTTCCCAAGCCGATATCTCTCCAATAATATTTTTCGGGGGTGATGTAAGCGAAGAATGGAAATCTTTTTCTGTTTTGCGGATCGGTGAGCCACCTAAAAACGTGTCGGCCCCAATCCGAAAAAGGCACCGGGCCTCCCGGCCGGTAAATATCGGGGAAGAGAGGCTTGTCTTTGTCTTTTTTGGTCATCATCGGCATGATGTGCCTCAGAAAGGCGGCGCTAAAAATATAGATGGAAGCATTGTTCAAGTTGCTGGGACAGGTCTGGCGGGAACTTTTCTCGCGGAACTCCAAAATCTTTGCGCCGGTACTTTGACGATCGATTATCCAGGCTCCCGCCGCGTCTTCGAAATCAAGTTCGCTTTTAAATTCCGATCGCCGGGGCATCCCTTCCAGGAGCACGGTGCCGAAACGATCGGCTTGATCCCACTGGATAGCATTTACGACGACGGTAGCGGCGGCCTTGGTCCTGAAGTGATGTTCGAGTGCCGGAGATAAAGGGATATTATGGATAATATCGCAGCTCTGGACGATAATAACATTTGTTTTCCGCGCATCCCAGCCTCGATCCCTGACAATGGAAGCCACCGAACTCGCCGTGTCTAGAGGATCTTTGGCCCTTTCTTGAAAATATGAAATATTTAAACCGGGGTCAGAGACAAGAGCCTGCTCAATGAGATGATGCAGATGCCAGGTTGCGACGCTGACCTCGGTCAGGCCGATTTTCCTAAACGCTTCCAGGCCGAAGTCGATGCTGCGCCTGGCCCCGATCGGAATAACGGCTTTAGGAATGGCGTAGGCGTGGCGCTGCGGATCGGTAACGGCATTCAATCGTCCGCCGTATCCGCCCGCCAAACTGATTGCTTTTATAAAGGTGGTTTTCATTTACCCGAATTATCTTCGTTGTTTAGTCTTTCCAACCAGGCCTGATTAGCGCGGGCAAATTTTTCTCTAAAGTATTCGGGGAAAGATTGAGCGGATTCCGAGCAGATAAAATTGATCACTGCCCCTTGCTGAGGAGTTTGGAAAACTGCGCCGAGAATCGAATTGACCCGAAACACGGTTAGAAATTTTGAGAGCGCAGGCCCAACTCTAAATTTTTCAACCGTTGGCGTAGTGAGTGTTTCGTTAACATAAAAGATCGGGAAGCCGGACTGATTATATTGTTCAATCAGGTATTGAAACATTTCGGTTGCCGGCAGCCGCTCCATAACCAGCCTGCGCGCAACCGCTTCTTCAATATCGGGCACACTTCGAGGGAAAAAACTGGTTCGGTATCCGACCAATCGGAGCCCCCCCATTAATGCCGGATTAAAGATGATGCTGTGCGTGCTGCTGGGATATTCATACTTCTGCATCAGCCTGACCGCGGTGCCTAAAAACTGGTCCTGGAGATCGAGTTCTGCGTAAGAAGGTATAGGCGTAAATTTTGCCTGGAGCGTTTTTTCAAGTGAAGCTCTTTCATCCTCTGTTAATTTCCCTCTAAATTTTTTAATTTCAAAAGTCCGGCAGATGGCGCGGGCTCTCTCTACACTGCGGGTCCCGACGACGCTGATTTCTTCGGATAAACCCATTTTCCCGAGTTCATATGAAATCAGATTTTCCCAATAATTTCGGGGAGCGGATTCTTTTGAACAGGTGAGGACGACCTCTGTCCGCCGCGAAAAATTATTGACCGAGATATGCGGTTTCCCGGTCGCGATAAACTCTTCCAGGCGATCAACCTGACCTTTAATCTGAGCAACCAGTTCATCTTCGCTGCTTTTGCGAAGATGTTCCATGGTCATGCCGGCGATGCATTCTCTTGTCAATTCGGCGTAACTTTTTCCTAACCCGGAGATCCTTTTGCGGACGGCTTCGAGTTTGCCGGTGACGTCGGAAGATTTCTGTGCGACGATTTTTTGGTGGGACCGGATGGGAAGGGAGAGGGTAAAGGTTGTTCCAACCTCTGGCTTCGATTCGACCGAGATTTTTCCGTCGTGAACTTCTTTAATAATTCTTTTAGCGGTACTGAGACCGATGCCCGTGCCTTCTTTTTTGGTGGTGAAAAAAGGCTCAAAGATCTGTTGCAACCTGTCCGGAGGAATGCCTGGACCGTCATCCTTTATCATGATCTTTGCCATTTCGGGCTTAGCGTGTGAAGCATCGATTATTTCAATTGTGATTTTTCCAAAAGGTTCGCTCTTGCCCAGAATGGCATCGATTGCATTTTCAACGACGTAAACCAAAGCTTCGAGTAACTGTTCTTTTGCGGCTTCGACAATCAAGCCGCGGCCAATAACAGAAATATCGATTCTTCCTTTTTTAAGTTTTGCCTCAATATCCGGGAGTCTTATCAACTCTTTTACTAAATCGATAAGATTTACTTCGACGTATTCATGACCTTTTTCAGATGTGGTTTTGAGGATTTGCTCGATAACAGCCGAGATTCTTTCCGAAATCCTCTGGAGATTTCGAGAATATTCTAGAAAACGTTCTGGATATTCTCTCAAAAAGTCAAGGGTTTCATCAAGCGCCTTGGAGCTGCCTTTAAGCGAATGGGTTATTCGGACCGCGTAATTACCGAGGGCCAAAAATTTTTCTTCAGCGGGGGACGGGAATTCTTCATTCTTTTCCTGTGTTGTTTCTCTGACTTCGAGCAATAATTGGTTTCTTCTCAGTTTTTCAATCCGATAAGTTAAAAAGATTCTTTCTCCCTGCGCATTGCGGCAGGGGGCGTGGCGGAAACTTCTCTCTACATGGGGCTCGGATAAAAGTCTTAAAAAGACTCCCGCGGAAAGATTGGCCATTTCCTGGAAAAGCGGAACGTTCTGAATCAAAGCCTGATTTACTTCACCAAAGAGCTTTCGAAAAGTGGCATTGCTTTCCACTACGCGTCCCTGTCTGTTTATGATTGCGACTCCCGTTGACAGCTTGTCTCCGAGCCTTTTGTAGGCCTTGAGCGTTAAGGGCGTTAATCCCGACACCGGGATGGTTGGGCCTGTTTTCATTCATTCACCATTGTTTCATTTTGATTGTTTTTACATTTTCAAAAATTTTTCAAGAATAAATCGAGTCATCCGGTTCCTTTGAACTTCTTCGTCCTCTTTCTTCCTGTTAAATACGTTCTTTTCGGTGATTCTTGCAGACTGTCCGCTGGACATCCCTTCCAGCGCCTCGGTGCTTGCGTAGCTGGTCCAGAAAAGAACCGGGGTTTCATAGTTTGGAGCCTGCGGGTCGGTTTTTTGCTCCCTTAGAAGAGTAACTCCTTCAGCCTCTCCTTTTTGTCCACGAACCAATCTTGCGTCAAGAATGATCCCGTCATAAATCGTAGAGTTCATTCTTTTTCGAGCCTCTTCAAGCGTTTCTACCACTTCAATGCGCTCCCATCCTTCATTTCTCAGCGTATCAATTAAAGGATCGCGAAATTCTTTGTCATCGTCCACGATCAGAATCCGTTTGGTTTGCTTGGCTACCGTAATTTCAGAGTCAACCTGGACCTTTAGCCCGACAATCGTTCTTATCAATCGACTTCGGTCAACGGTCTCGCCATCCCCGATTACCACCTTGTGCATGTGGTCACCAACCGGGAGCCGCCCGGCAATGATGCTTTTTTCCACCCGGGTGCCGGAGCGAATCAGATTATAGGGGATTCCCTCGGCGTAGCCGGCGGTCACAAAGGTTGGCCAGGTTATGCTGTAGGCTACCTGCGCACGGCTTTCGACAATTGTTCCGGCGTCCAGAATGGCATAAGGTCCCACGATAGCGCCGGGCTCAATCTTAACGTTTCTGCCTATAACCACGGGGGGGATGATCGTGCTTCCGGCAATCACCTCCGCACTGCGATCCATCCAAACACCATCGGATTCGTCGCCGGGGATGGTCATCGTAAATCTTCGGGCCAGGGCGTGCCAGTTTGCGAACCAGTAGGTTTCATTATCGCCCACGTCATTCCAGTACTCTTCAAAATAGTATCCGTGCATCAGCCCTTCTCGAGCGAGGGTGTCAAAGATGTCTCTTCCAAAATCATTGAAGGATTTGTTATGGGGACCGAATCGCCGAAAATATCCTTTAGCTTCCTCGGTTGAATGGATGTCAGTTTTTCCCGAGATAATGTCTTGAAGCAATTGCGGCTCGATTCTCGGGAAGATTCTCTGCAAAATGGTGCTTCCGTCTTTAAGGGGGGTTAAAAAAATTATCGGATCGAAAATGTAAACCGAAGAGTTATTGAGAAAGACCTTCCGATCTCTGATTTCGCTCTGGAGAGCTTCGTGCGGAGGTTTCTTTTCCTTGAAAGCATCAATTGTACCAAAATCGCCGTTCGTGGGCACAAAATGGGCGGTGCCAAAGCGATAAACTTCGTGGCGGGGAACCGGATTAAGAGCGATCGTGCACTGGCTTCTAGCTTCACGATGAGCTCTAACGGCGTCCGCGATGTCGAGATCCGAAAGAATGTCACCGCTCAGAACAATAACCGTTGCCCCTCTTAAGCCAGACCGAAGGACAAGGTTCATAACCAATCCCGGAGCGGTTCCCATCGGTTGATTTTCGTACCAGAGCTCTTGCACCCCGAGCTGATTGCCGGGACCTTTAAGATAATAAGCTTCAATAGCGTCGTGTAAAACGTGAGTGGTCCCATAGATTTCCGTCACGCCCGCCCGCTGGAGTTTTTCCAGCCCGATCCTCGACATGGGAACGGTGGCAATGGGCATGAGCGGCTTCGGTACCGCATTCATGTTCTTAAAGGCCGGGTTATCGATTTTCGAGTCCTGGCTGGCGGTTCTTCGCGTCATTGACCGTTGACGGGCTCCCAGCCCTCCCCACAGACAAATTCCTACGGTTCTTGTTGACATAACCATTCCCCCTTTCTAAAAGATTATCGTTGGCTCTTTACAAAAATTTCACTATTTTGTTAAATTATGAGGAGGGTATTAAACGGATATACTTAGATCGTAATGGGGGAGACTACATTTTGGCTGCCATTGGAAACAACCACTGAGTCAACAATTTCATGCAGATCGATTATATCTCCTTTCTCATTGAGAGCGGTTAATTCAAAACCACTCCCGACCAATGAACCAACGATCCTGCGGTCAGCCGGCACGTGGAATCTTTGCCAGTTGCGGGCGCGCTCAATTTCCCGATCCACCTTTTTCTTGGGGAAAAGAACCGAACGCACAACTTTTCCGTTGATTACCCATCCGCGACCGATGACGGCGTAGGGACCGATCACCGCCCCGGCGTGGACGATGACATCTTTTCCAATGTACACCGGAGGAATGAGAGTGACATCTTTCAAGTCAAGGTGCGATTTTGTAATCACCCCATAAGGATAATTGGGTTTTACTTCGTCCCAATCAATCGGCCAGTCGGATTTATCGTGTCTGGCAATCAGATCGTCGAGGATTTCGAAATGGCTGTTCAGCACGGCGTCGAATGTCCCATCGTCGCTCCATCTTCCAGAATGCCGGTATCCGAATATCTGTGGGGGCGCTGAAGCAAGGTCCTCAATGATTCTCCTCTGGACCTCGGCGGTCGGGGAATAAGGATTTACCTGCGGCGGCAGCTTGCTCCCCGTAAGCACGCCATAAACGTCTCCCGCAAAATCGCTGAATTTTGATGGTCCGCTTATGTTAACTGCCTCGGTCTCCCTCCATTCCGTTGAGGAGGATTCCGGCGCAACATTAAAGACCAGAGGAGCAAGGTGGGCAATTAGTTCGGCCCGGATGGCGTAAATCGAAGCATTCTGAAGATTGGTGGGCGTAAGCGCTCCAATGCCATATTTTTCCAATATTTGTTGAATATCCAATCCCCCCGGATTAATCACCGATTTGGGATCCAATTTCGGAGGCTTCTCAAGAAAGCGGATGATTCTTGCGACCTTTTCGGAACTTAACTGAAAATCTCCATAGACAACGTATTCCTCCTCCTTCGCTTCGCCTGCCTTTTCAACTCTCAGGATAATTTTGCCAAGTTCGGGCGTATTATCCCCTTCCCGGATAGCCGCCCCCAATCGATGCATTTTGTCTCTCTCGACCCCTGCCAGCGCAATTGACACATCGGCGTGGGTTTGTGCGTGTTCAGCTAAAAATTCTTCGAGGTTGACATCCGTCCGAATGTCTCCGCCCAGGACCAGGATGGTGTCGTCCGGCTTAATGGTTCCGTCGCGCATATCGGCCATGACATCTCTTACTATTCCTCCGGCGGTATCCAGCGGTTTCTGTTCGTAGAGGATTTTTTTTACAGTTACGCCTTTGCCCAGGGATTTTTCGTAATAACGGATCACCGTTTCCGGCATGTTATGGACGGTCATTCGGATGTCTCTCATCCCCGCTTCGACGGCGCGACGGATCAGCGGCTCGCTGAGAGCGATCCCAAAATAAGGCATGACCGGTTTTGCCACGGCATAGTAAGAATTGTGATTGAAAGGGAGCAAATTTCTTCCATTGGGAGACAGAGCTTTTAGACTGTAAAGTCCGGGTTGATGCAGAAGCGGACAAAGACGAGTCCCCAATCCCCCCGCTTGAACATAAACGATGGTTCTTGCCATATTATTACCTCTTTCAAATTAGTTATCGCCAGGGAATTTAAAAAATTTCAATGATTTTAATAATCCTTAATTATTTGGGGATTTTGGTCTTTTCATAAAGAGAATCAATGGCCAGCCCAGCTTTGGGATGATAATGGATATGCGGCTCGTCTAATCTTGCGTGTGGTTCGACCGCGCCGCCGGTAAAGATCCCATCTTTCAAATAAGACCCTTCTCCTATGATGTTAGGTTCTCCACGGTCAAGGGGCCTTGGAAAGATAAGTTCACCGTGCATTTCCACGCCGGCATGGATATTCGTATTTTCCCTGATTACGCAATGAGTAATAGAAACTCCCTTCCCGATGACCACGCCGTCCCCGATGATCGATTTGTAACGCGGGTTCAATCTGGCAGAGGGATCGATATGTACATTTCTGCCCATCCATCCCCATGGTTCAATTTGCCAGAAGGGCGATCGGGATAAACCGGTATCGATCTTTCCATCCAGGACATCCATGCTAGCCTGGCGCAATTCTTCTCCCAATCCGGTGTCTCTCCAGTAGCTTGCGGTTCCATCCGGATAGGCTTCCGGAAGCACATAGGCGAACATGGGAAAGCCGTTGGCGATTAACCAGGGAAAAACGTGTTTTGCCCAATCAGAAAAGTCAACCGGCTGTGAACTGCGGTAGAGTTCGGGGAAAAGTGGTTCGATCGGCTCTCCGACCTCTCTTTTTCTGGTTAAATGCTCGAAGAGCAGTTCAAATAAGTTGGCATTTACGATATAGATCGAAGAATTGTTTAAATTGCTCAGGCAGACTTCTTTGAAAATATTTTCCGCCGAAGGCAGTTCGCCGCGTGATTCTTGGATCCTGCGGATCAGCGCTTGATTTTTCATCAGCCAGCCGGAGACCGCCGCTTCATAGTCTTCAGCCTTTTTGAAATCTTTTCTTTCAGGCATTTTCTCCAATAACTTCCTGAAATTTTCAACGCAAGCGAATTCTTCCAGGTTTATTCTTCGCGGACATTTTTCCCGGAAATCCTCGATCTTTCGGGCCGCGGCCTGATGGTTGATGATCCAGACTGAGGCCGCTTCTTCGAAAGCGTCATCGGTCTGGTAGTCTTTTCTTTGAGGCATCCCTTCCAGCCGGACCGTGCCAAAGCGATCAACGCTTTCCCAGGGGACCCGATTGACCACAATGGTCGCCACGGCGCCGTGCTGCTCCCGGTTCTGAATATGCTGCCGGATTAACATTTCAAGGGGCGCATTATGGATAATGTCCGCCGAAGGGATGACCACAACTGCATGCGGGTCTTTATACCATTCCTGCTCTTTTACGATCCTGGCTACCGATCCGGCGGTGTCCAAAGCTTCGGTGGGAGAATCCTTGTCGTAGTGGGTTCTAACATTTTTTCCGTAAATTCTGCCGCTTCCAATGGTGCGCTCAATCGTTTCAGGAAGATGATATACCGATATGTGCCAATCTTCCAGCCCGGCCGCGGCAAGGGCTCGCAGGCTAAAGTCCATGACCCGTAAATTGCCGACCGGACATACTGACTTGGCCAGGGGATATGCGGCTCTGGCCGGATCAGAGATGGAGTTAAGACGGGTTCCAAAGCCGCCCGCTAAAATAACGGTGTGTACCTTTGATTTGCCGTAGATTGGGGCTGTCATTTTCTTTCTCCTAATTATTTATCGTTACATATGATGAAAAATTTCACGCGATTTTTGAGGTCAGAAAAATAATCCGCCCTTTAGAGGGTTCGGCTTTTAGCAAATTATTCATTCCCTTTTGAGAAACATATAACTTGAGTTTATCAACGAAATCCGTGAAGCCCTCTTTTGTGCCTAAGCGGCGTCCCAGGTCCTGATCCGGCCATAGCAATGCGTCGCCGGACATTTCCGCTTCACGGTAGGCTTTGTAGATTAAAGTGAAAAGAAGACCTTTGTCTTCTGCCGAGTCAAGTGCGGAGAGCAAAATATCCATGAAGTGGCAGCGAAATTTGCTCCCATAAAAATCCATAAGTTGCCGGGGCGTGGCTGCGGGGATTGATTGAGCGGCCTGTCTGAATATGGTCTTTTGGGCTTCCTGATCGATCGCTCGATTAAAGATGATCGGACCAAAACCGTAGCGAACACGAATGCCAAACAGACTTTCTGCTTTTTCGAATTGGATTAAACCCGAAGGTGGCATGACCCGCAAGTAAAACTCCAAACATTTGAGGCCGATGGGATTGCTTTGATTCCCGTCGCGATCGATCCGTCCGGTAGCATCGCAAAAATCGAGGATAAAAAGCGCAGGCCGCAGATTGGCAGAGAGCTCGTAAATATCCTGCGGAAAAGAGGAAGAAGTGAGGTTTGAAAACTGACCGTGATGATAAACCAGTGCCGCGATCGGTTCTCTTAATCTTCGATCCCGAATCATTTGACGCGTTACTTTTGCGCCGTTGGCGGCGTGTTCCCATTCGATGCCAAAAGGAACGCCCAGGTCATGCGCCCAGACCGCCAGCTCAAGTATTTCTTTTGCTTCAGGAGAAAGGCGGGCATAGGCGTCAAATATCTGGCTGATTTCTTTCTGATATTTTTCCTGATAGCCAGCCGCGCTAAGTTGATATTCATGCATTTCTGCGGTTTTTATCTTTTCGGGGATCCTGTCAAATAAAAAGGCGGCGTCTCTTCGAGCCGCCGCTTCCAGCGTCGCTGCCACTGCCTGGATATGTTTCATGCGCGGAAGATTAATACCGCCAAGTTCCTCAACAGCTTTGATCAACATCCGTTTATATAAAGCAGTTGAAGCAACACCAAGCTTAGCCATTGCCACCGCGCCGGGGTAGACCAGTTGGGTTTTCATCTAAATTTCGCCTCTTTTATTATTTCTCCCTGAGCGATAAGGCCTTTCCCATTAAAATTGTTGTTGATTACCAGGGATTGAGCTCTGACGGTCCCAAGGTATAAATGGAGGAAATAACGTTCAATTAGTTTCACAAAATTTTTATAATCAGTTGGAGATAATGCTCGATATAATCTGCCGAGCGAAAGATTAAACGAGTCCTTATAACGCATGCCCGGATATTGCTTTTGTGCCAGATCCCGCAAAATCTGAAAGGTGTCGGTATGCGGATAGCATTTAGCGTAAATCACTCCGTTGCGCGTAACAATTATGCCGATAATGGAAAACAGGGGAGCGGGCATACCCGCGCAGGCCGCTGCAACATCTTCCGCCCACTGTTTTCCCGCCCCGATCAAATCAAAAGGTAAGGGCTGCGGGCGCAGGTCTCTAAAAATCAAGCCGGTGATATGCAAAGTGGAATTGGGGTTTCTAAAAAGCGAGTTTTCCGGGAGAGCCGTTGCCAATTCGTCCATTGCTCTGATGCATCTCTCTTTTGCGCGGCCTTCAGGGAGATAAAAGACCCCTCCCAAACTATAAGATGGAAGCATCCTGCCCCGGCCATCTACATACATTGTCTTTGGCAGGACATTGGCAGTGGCTTCTCTGGCTTCGTTCCAGTCAGCGGAGTAGTTTTTCTGGCAAATTCCGGCAGAAGAAGACCGCTGCATTAATTGATGGATCAATCGTCCGCTGACCTTTTCATGGGCAGAATAATTTGGCAGGGCTCGTTCAGGCAAAGCTTTCATGGCTCTCCTGAGCAGGTTCGCGGCTTGAGTTTGGATCAAAAAACTCGTGCTCATTTGAATAGATATCGATAGATTGTTGGTTGAATTTCAAATTATTTAAAAGTGTGTTAAAATTAATCCATGCAGAAGCTGATGCCTATATTCTCCGGCTTCGGCAAGCCGGGCGAAAAAGTTTCGGAGAAAAACGGGGTTTACACTCTGGAAGGTGAGGGAGCAGACCTGGGCTGCAATCTGGTTATCAGAGAGGAATTAGAAAAGCCATCGCTTTTGGAACTGGACATTCGCGGCAGGATTGAGAAGAAAGAGCCCTGGGCGCGGCTGCGCATAGAGATTTTTGATCTAAAGAACCTGGATGAGCCGGCCACTTCATTTGAGGATGAATATTTAACGGTTGAGCTTGACCCCCACCATTTCCGCCATTTTTCTCTGCCGATCCTGGGGATCGTGAAAGTTCCTCACCGGGTTCAGTTTATGGTAGTGGGACCCGCCAGGTCCAAGATCGAAATTAAGAATGTCGTTCTGCGGTAAAATTAAGCTTTCGAAGCGAGGTATTGCTGAATGATCTTCTGGTCGCGGACGATAACCAGGGGTTTTCCTTTAGGGCTTTTTATGACCAGCTTTTCCGGAGTAGCATCAATGTTTCCGATCCCCGAATCCTGTTTTGAAGATTGCGCTAGATAATTGATAACCAAAAGTTTTAAGATTTCGGGATTTAACTGATCGCCAATAAAAACTTTAGGCTCTACCATAAATTCTGTGTGCTTGGCGGCGATGACGGAAGCGTTTCCGTCCTTTCTCCAGTATTCTTTTAGTTTTTCTTCGATTTTTTCCAGCGCGCTTTTTTCTTTGCTCATTTTTTCTCCAAAACTTTATTTTCCGCTCTTAGTTCTCCTGCCAGCGGCCTGAGATCGGAATATTCTCCGACGCCAAGACAGTGAAAAAGCAAATCGCTGCCGGCTGTCTGCTGAAATGGAAGACGGGTTTCATCCGCGACGGGTTTTTCCGGATGCAGATTAAGCTTTTCGGCTTTGGGCAACTCCAGATTATTCGATATTCTGGCAGCATCTACCGGGTTGATTTCTTTTCGCGCGGGAAGTACCCGTGAACGAAGGACATCCGGAGTGGTTGCCGGTTTTATAAAGGTTTTGTCTACGTGTTTGATATATTCGGTCGATGCCCCTATAGCCATTTTATGCTTCCCATCCTAACTTCCCAGCCTTTAAGTCACGCTTGATGACCGAGGCCAGATGCGGTAGTTCATTCGATTTCATATTAAAATTTTCCTTGAAGTAATTCATGACGTGTTCGGCCTTAACTTGCGGATTGAGAAGGGCCTTATCGTCGGTGATCACCGGTTTTCCGTCGACCTTCAGGGCCGCCAGGATGTCGATCACTTCCATCGGCGAGTTAAGCCCCAAGGTTTTAAGATCGAGGCCTCCCTGATTTATTTTACCTGCTTCTATTGCCATAAGATATTTTAATCTCCTTAACCACTAATATTATCGGGTTTTGGGGCAAAAAACTTGCATGCTGATGCTATAATTAAGGCCATGGGAAAAACGGGCAATAAATTCGAAGAATTTGTTGAAATAGTGAAGAAACTTCGGCGGGAGTGTCCCTGGGACCGGGAGCAGACGATGGAGACCCTGAAGCCCTACCTGGTGGAAGAGGTTTACGAAGCCATTGAGGCTATTAATGATAAGGATTACCGCCGCCTTACCGAAGAACTGGGAGATATGCTGCTGCACGTGGTGATGCTTTCGGTCTTTGCGGCGGAAACTAAGAAATTTGGGATAGAGGATGTCATCAATTCAATCTCCTCTAAAATGGTTAGACGCCACCCCCATGTATTTGCAAAAGGGGAAGCAAAAACGAAAGAAGAGGTTTGGATGAAATGGGAAAAAATCAAGGATCAAGAGGCAATGGTCAAGGGGGAAAAGCACAAAGGGATACTCGAATCGATACCGCAATCACTACCAGCTCTTTATCGAGCGGACAAAGTTCAGCGCCGGGCGGCGCGGGTTGGGTTTGACTGGGACAGGGTGGCGGGAGCGTGGGAGAAGGTGCACGAAGAGCTCGATGAAATACATGAAATTTTAGAAAGTAGAAAGTTGAAAGTAGAAAGTAGAAAGTTGAGGGAAGAAATTGGGGATTTGTTATTTGCGGTGGTTAATGTGGCGAGGAAGTTAAATATAGATGCGGAAGAAGCGCTGCAGCAGGCGAACAGCAAGTTTATGCGCCGGTTCTCGCAAATTGAGAGAAAACTCCACAAAAAGAAGATGGACCTCAAGCAAATGGACGCTCTCTGGAATAGAGTCAAGGCCTCGGAGAAATAGAACTCCCGACGGAAACGTGATATAATTATAAGATATGAAAGCCAATTGGCGGAATATTTTAATATACTTGCTATTAATCCTGATCGGGATAGCGTTCATAGCCCCTCTTTTTTCAACTGAAGGGAAGATCAAAGAGATCCCCTTTTCGAGCTTTTTGGACCTCGCGGACAAAAGGGGAATTAAAGAAGTCACTATTGCCGGTGATATGATCTCGGGGATCCTGGCAGACAAATCCCGCTTTCGCACGCGTGCCGTAAATTACCCAAATTTGGTCTCTTTGCTCCGCGAGCGAGGGGTTGCTATCAAGGTTGAAGCTCCCATGGAAACCAACTGGCTTTGGAATCTTTTCATCCAGCTTTTGGTGCCGGTGGCCTTCTTCGGCCTGCTGTGGTGGTTGATGGTGCGCCAGGCGCAGGGGGTAAACACCCAGGCGATGCAGTTCGGAAGGGCCAATGTCCGTCCGCTGGTGGGTAAAGTGGATGTAACTTTTGCTGATGTCGCCGGAGTGGATGAGGCCAAAGAAGAACTTAAGGAAATCGTCGATTTTCTGAAAACCCCCCAGAAGTTTCAGGCTCTGGGCGCGAAAATTCCCAAAGGTCTCTTGCTGATGGGGGCTCCCGGAACCGGCAAGACGCTTTTGGCGCGCGCCATCGCGGGTGAAGCAAATGTCCCTTTCTTTTCTATCGCGGGATCAGACTTTGTAGAGATGTTTGTGGGAGTGGGCGCCGCGCGGGTGCGTTCGATTTTTGAACAGGCCAAAAAGCAAACCCCTTCCATAATTTTTATGGATGAAGTGGATGCGGTTGGGCGTCAGCGGGGAGCCGGCCTGGGCGGCGGTCATGATGAAAGAGAGCAAACGCTTAATCAGCTCCTGGTGGAGATGGATGGATTTGATCCCAAAATCAATATCATTGTGATTGCGGCGACCAATCGCCCCGACATTCTCGACCCGGCGCTGCTGCGGCCGGGAAGATTTGACCGACAGATCGTGCTGGATAAACCCGATTTAAAAGGGAGAGAAGCGATCTTGAAGATCCACGCCCGGGGAAAGCCCCTGGCGAAAGATGTGGACCTTAACGTGGTGGCGAGAAGGACCCCGGGTTTTACCGGAGCCGATCTCGAAAATGTCTTAAACGAAGCCGCGATTCTGGCTGCCCGCGTCAATAAATCCGAAGTTACCATGGAAGAAGTAGAAGAAGCGGTGGACAGGGTGATGGCGGGCCCGGAGAAGAAAAGCCGTGTCATCTCCGACCGCGAGAAGAAAATCGTGGCGCACCACGAAGTGGGGCACGCCATCCTTTCTCAGGTTCTCCCTAATGCTGATAAAGTTCACAAGATCTCAATTCTTCCCCGCGGGATGGCTCTCGGTTACACCCTTCAACTTCCGTTAGAGGACAAATATCTGGTTACCAAGGATCAGGCGCTGGAACAGATAACGGTAATGATGGGGGGAAGGGTAGCGGAAGAAATAATGTTTAACACCGTTACCTCGGGAGCGCATAACGATCTGGAAAGAGCAACCGAGCTTGCCAAGAGAATGGTAACGGAGTTTGGGATGAGCGGACTCGGCCCGCGCACTTTTGGGCGAAAAGACCGGCAGATCTTTTTGGGAAGGGATATTGCGGAAATGAAGGATTACAGCGAGCAGACAGCAGATGCAATTGATCGTGAGATTGAAAAAATCATTAATGATTGCTATGTGCGAGCCAAAAATATACTGACCAAAAATCGCCCCAAGCTGGAAGAGATCGCCAAGGTTTTAATCGAAAAAGAGTCGCTGGAAAACAGCGATCTGGAGAAAGCCGTAAAGGGGCTGCAGGGTGAGTAAGTTAGTTGAATGTGTCCCCAATTTTTCTGAAGGATCGGACGAGTCGATCATCAACGAAATCGTTGCGACCCTCAAGGGCGTCAAGGTCCTGGACGTTCATTCTGACCCCGATCACAATCGATCGGTTGTAACCTTTGTCGGCGAACCTGAGGCGGTGAGAAAAGCGGCTTTCAGCATGACGGAGCGGGCAATGCAGCTGCTGGATGTCCGTGAACATAGCGGCGTGCACCCTTTCATTGGGGTGGTGGACGTGATCCCATTCGTGCCGCTGCAAGGTATCTCGATGCGGGAAACGGTTACCCTGTCCCACCAGCTGGGAAAAGAGCTGTGGAATCAGCTTAAGCTGCCGGTATATTTCTATGGTGAGGCCGCAAAAATACAGGAAAGGAAAGATCTTAGCTCTGTCAGGAGAGGCGGTTATTCTATTTTGAAGCAGGAGATTAACGATCCGCACCGCAAACCGGACATGGGTGAGGGTTTACATGTTACTGCCGGAGCTGCCGCAGTGGGAGCGCGCAATTATCTGATCGCTTTTAATGTGAATTTGGATACTCAGGACCGTGACATTGTGAAATCGATTGCTAAAAATATTCGAGAAAAAGATGGTGGCTTGCCCGGAGTGAGGGCCCTGGGAGTGGAGCTAAAGAGTCAGGGAATTACTCAAGTAACGATCAACATTGTTGACCATCAAGAAACCTCATTGAAGAAAGTCTTTGATGAAGTCAGCAAATGGGCAAAAGAATATCAGGTTAATATTATCAATTCGGAAATCGTCGGACTGATGCCGGCTTCAGCGGCGTTTCCGGGGATGAGGGAATATTTGAAGCTGAAGAATCTGACGGATAAGATAATTTTAGATAATTATTTATGAAAATGGTAAAATAGCATAATGATTAAAAATGTCGATAAATTTCTAAAAGAAGCCAAAGAAAAGCGCGCGAAATATCTAAAATCGCTGACTTTAAAGCGTGGCATTGAAATTTTAGAAAATATCCTCACTTCAAAATTGCTTGCGTCGTTTATATCAAAGCGCAAAGACAACCCGCTTTCCATTGAAAAAGCGCTAAAACATGCAAAGCCCATTAGATAAGCTCTATTCAAAGACACTCTCACTCCTTGAAAAAGAGAAAATACCTTATCTCTTGATCGGCGGTTTGGCTGCCGGTGTGTTGGGCGAACCGAGAATGACGCAGGATATTGATCTGATCATTTTCACCCCCAAAAAATCGGTTCCTGAAATCATTAAAAAAGCGGCAAAAGAAGGGTTTCAAGCTAATCCAAAGGTCATCTTGAATGATGTGGAATTAAAAGGGGCTTTCAGGCTGGATTTCAACGGACTATGGATCGACATAATTATTTCTTCCACCGAATTTGAGGAATCAGCGTTTAAGAGAAAAAAACAGATAACGCTTTTGGGCCGGAAAACCTTTATTCCTTCAGCCGAGGATTTGATCCTCCTTAAACTTATACCCGGCCGGGAAAAAGATATGCTGGATATTAAATCGATTATAGAGCGGCAAAAAGGCAAGCTGGACAGAAAATATCTTGAAAAATGGGCGCAGAAGCTTTCTGATGAAGCCGAAAATATGAGAATCTGGAACACTCTAAAGAAAGTTCTTTAAGCGGATATTATTCAAGCAACTTGCGGTTTTCTTCAGCACCGCCAGCGTTATCGTTATGACCCTTGCTGAAATTACCGCCAACGCTCAAAGTATTCTGAAGGAACTTTATCCGACGGAGCTTTATCCAGTGTTTCTTTGATGGTTTGTTTTAATGAGGCATCAGTGCTCTTTTTCATTATTCCGCGCAAGAGACCCTGGGCGTAACTAATGCGCGGGAAAAAATAATGCTCTTCAGATATTTGAGGAAAATCTGTGCGGATGATACATTTCTGATGATGTGTCTGGTCATTCAGGTATCTAATCGCGGCTCTGACCGCCTCAGCGTGATTAGCTGGATCGGACACAATATGATCTATAGCCATCCTTTTTAATATTTCGGCCGATGATTCGTAAGGCATAGTTATAACCAGTTTTACCAAAACCGCTGTTGAAACAGAGCCGGCGGCGATTTCGCGTTTCAGATTTTCCATCACCAAAGTTTCAAGGGCGGGACTTTTGCCGGCCAGCCTTAATCGGCCCCAGACACTGGTATGCGGACTTTTGGCCCGCACTTCCTGACCGCGAAATAGATTAACTGACCTGATAAACACTGTGCTTAACGTGAACATGCTTATTCCTCCTTATATTGTATTCACAATTATTATCACTGTGTCGGAATCAAAATTTCACTCTATTTAGCAATTCTGATATAATCATCTTGAAATGAGCGAAGAACTCTCAAAGGTATATAACCCATCCGAGGTCGAACAAAAATGGTACAAAATCTGGGAAGAAAACGGTTATTTCAAGCCTAGCCCCGAGTCCCCAGTCCCTTTCACTATCGTAATACCTCCTCCTAACATTACTGGTTCGCTGCATATGGGACATGCTTTAAACAATTCCATTCAGGATTTGCTGATTCGTTATAAAAGAATGCAAGGTTTCAAAACTCTCTGGGTCCCGGGAACTGATCACGCCGGGATCGCTACGCAAAATGTGGTCGAGCGCGAATTGAAAAAAGAAGGAAAAACCAAAGATGATTTGGGACGCGAAAAGTTTGTCGAAAAGGTATGGGAGTGGAAAAAAGAATACGGCGGAAGAATAACCCAGCAACTTCGCCGACTGGGCGCTTCCTGCGATTGGTCTCGGGAATGTTTCACCCTGGATGAGCCAAGGTCTCGAGCGGTTCAACGCCATTTCGTTCAGCTTTACCACGAGGGTTTGATTTACCGAGGGAAAAGAATCATCAACTGGTGCCCGAAAGACAAAACCGCTATCTCTGATATCGAAGTCGAACACGAAACAATTAAGGGCAAGCTCTGGCATATTAAATACGGCCCTTTAACCGTAGCGACAACCCGGCCGGAAACCATGCTGGGCGATACCGCGATCGCGGTCAATCCCAAAGATGAGCGTTATAAACACATGTGGGGGAAGACAGTTGAACTTCCGCTGGTTGGAAGGCATATCGCAATAATAAAGGATGACTTTGTTGATCCATCTTTCGGGACAGGAGCGGTAAAAGTTACTCCAGCGCATGATCCGAATGATTATGAGATGGGAATGCGACACAATCTTCCTTTCATTAATATATTAACGCCGGATGGACATATAACACTTGCTGAATTTTCAGAAGAAGAGAAGAACGGCCTTAAAGGCCTTGAAGGCATGGAAAGATTTAAGGGCAGAGAAGAAATTATAAGGCTGTTGGAAGAAAAGGGCTATTTAGTCAAGGTGGAGGATTACGAAACCTCGATCGGTCATTGTTACCGCTGCAACACCATC
>Ga0315291_10000032_pt1 | contig 150999 bp, 104 predicted proteins | sample YL17G12_20_MG_FD_203070 | JGI IMG/M metagenome (GOLD analysis project Ga0315291, IMG submission 203070) | Sediment microbial communities from Yellowstone Lake, YNP, Wyoming, USA - YL17G12_20 | ecosystem: Environmental > Aquatic > Freshwater > Lake > Sediment | place: USA: Wyoming | collected... | reverse complement strand
GTATCGAACTGCGGCGAAGAAATTTCTTACCTTTGGCGAGCTGGTTGACCTTATCGAGCCGACAAATAGCGTTGAGACCATAACAGAGGTTTGGCCCGACCATGAGAACAAGCCGCGAAACGCAACCCTGCCGAGCATACAAGGCGCTGTGTGGAAGGCTGAGGATGGAACACTTGGCGTTTTCCTTGCCAATTATCTCGATAAAGACAATATGATAGAATTTGCCATTGACCCATCTGCTTATGGTATGAGGTCCGGTTCTGCCGGATTTACAATTGCACGAATTTGTCCGGAAGGAAATCAGAATGAAGGAACGGCGCCATCCGGAATTATTAAAAGGACCGAGACTTTGGGACCGTGGGAGATACGGGTGCTGGAGATTGGCGAGTAGGCCTGCACCTTTTTATGGGTTTCAGGGCTGAGTGAAACTATTTCAACCCGCGACTTGTTTATCAAGGATAAAAATGAAAGGGCTGCAAGCGTTATGCTCACAGCCCTTCTTGTCAACAACCTACAATAAACAGTTGCTATTTAACAGTCTTAAACGTAAAGCTGCCGACCTTGAAGTTCTTTTCAGGCCGCCAGATTTCAACAACATAAGTAGCAGGAGTAGGCAAAGTCTTGAAGTTGGTAATGTATTTTTCTCCTGCGACGTCGATTCGATAATTAGTAGCTCCCTGCCCGAACAAAGACCGCTGCAAAATAACAGATGGATTTGTAGATTTATATATTCTGATTTCCAAATCCTCGTTATAGACAAACGGCATCGCAGGGTCCACAGATTGAGCAATCCTTATCGAGAACTTGACCGGCATTGTGCGTCCTGCCTTATTGCTCGGTGTGGCCGGAAGTAACTTGATAACCGCCCAGTTGCGAATACTAAACGGAACTACTTGGCTCCAGCCGACATTGCCATAAGTATCCACACCTTTAGCCAAAACTACATAGTAGCCATCTGGAAGCTGCGTTGTATTAAAGCTGCATTCCCATTTACCAGTGGCACTGTTGAACATCCCCGCAAGGTCTTCTTTTCCTATCGGCACGCCGCTGCCGCTGTTGGGTTCACGAATGGCGAAGTATACCCCAATTACTCCGTCTTCATCGCTGGCATCTGCTGCCAAAGTGATTCCGTCCTGAACGGCGTCACCTGACCCCGGCATTAAAACTGTTACCGTCATCGGTGCATCAAATTCTGCGGCAGTAAGGTTACTGTCCGATGTAATCGTTCTTTCAAACGTACCATCGCCATCGGCATCGACTAGTAATGTAACTCCATTGCTACCCTGAGCCAGTAAATCCCAATCAATTAAGTAGTCATGAACCGCTCCGGGCAATGTAGGAATCCCATTTGCCTCAAAGACAATATCGTTCCCATCCTGCCCAAAGATAACCTCCAATCGATAAGTGCCCCTCTCAGTGCCCACCACTTCGTACAGATAATCATCACAAGGATCAAAAATCAGCACTTCTTCGGGGAGCACACTAACCCCGTTTTCATCCTCAACCTCATAGTGGCTGAAATATACCGAACCAAGTATACCACGTTCGAATCCATTCACAGGCTCGTACCCAGTATGTTCTCCATTCGAATCATAAACATGCAAGTTTGCTGGCGAATATATCTTAGCCGCGATGTAATCATAGTAGTCTTCCTTCGTAACTTCCGTAACATCGTTAATCTTCACTTCGCCCCCGATCACATCAATTCTTCTAAAAACGGGATATTTGCCTTTGATAAGATCAGTTTTACCTGCAGTTCCCGTCTGAACATACAGAGGATACCAATGGTGCCATGTTCCATTTTCCCACCAGCCCAAGCACTCAATGTACTTATCGACAAACCAGGCCCGAGAATTACTTACATGCGTGTGACCGGAAAGGACAGCACATACATTGTTGGATTTATCTTCGCAGTAGTAGAGGAGTTCCTCTTGGTATTCGTCTATATGAACATCCTGCCAGATGTCGGGGCAGAGCTTCGAAATGCCAAGACGATCGCTCTCGAGAGCCATAGCGGGGTGGTGCGTTAGGATAATCTTGGGAACATCCTTGTCCAAGCCGTTCAAAAAGTCAATATCCTCTGTGGTCAGAGCACCCGAGCAGTTGCCGTTCCCTGTATTAAGCACGACAAACAGGATATTATCGTCGTTTGTGAAAGTGGAACCGCCTAACATAAACCAACTGTTCGGGTTGCCGAACGGGTCTCTAAAACAAGCCGGAAAAGTCTGGCATACGGCCTGATACGGCCACGGGTACCTTTGGTCGTGATTGCCGGGTATACTATAGACCCGTATCCCGTTATCTGTTGCCTCCGCGATCGCCTGGCTATAGTCCCAGTAGCCCTGAGAGCAGGACTCCCCAACAAAGGGACTAACTGCGCAGCCAAAGTCCGCTACATCCCCTGTATTCACGATGAACGCCGGTTTGACATCTTTCATTACCTTGTAGATCACCGCTGCTAGGTTCTCTCTGGCGTCGACCAACCTGCACGGGTATTTGTATTTTGGCGGAAAGGCCCCCGGCACCAACTCACATTTTCTCTCAGTCCACCCAATATGCGTGTCGCTAATCTGCACAAACGACCACTCAGGCTCACTAACCTGACTTACCTCAACCCAGTCAGTCAGCATCAAATCCCAACGGGCATTCCAAACACATACCGGCAACGCACCTCCGAACGCATCTGCTACTCGCGCGACCTCCTGGCCGTCTATTGAATAGATGACCTCCGATGGTGTTCGCTCGATTGCGAATTCATGGAACTCATACCATGTCACAGGAATTTCAACATCTAAGAGAGTAACAAAAGATCCGACCGCTGGCTGGAACCGAGCTAACGCGTGAACATAGTCCTCCCGCCCCATCGACCAATCAAACCGGTTATATGTGTCAAAGTAGTAATCAGTGATCGGACCGGCACGCTCACCTTCGCCCACACCGAAGCCAAATTGATGATAATCTCCGCCGAGGCGAATTCGCGCACGAGCTATTACGCTTTGACCGGTCGGTGCGAAGGTGGGGATGGAGTCTATCCGCGTGTGATATCCTTGTGAATGAAGAAGCCCACCCGCAACGTATGGCCAATTATATTCCCCGTTTGAATCGACAAATATAGACCATCGCGATGTGTCGAGAGCCGTGCCGGTAAAGTCGTCGAAGAACAAAACGGGCAGGTTGGCCCAGGACATACCCTGACAAAGTAAAATGAATGCTAACGACACTAAAGCGGTTTTGAATGCATTACCAAGTTTCATTTTTTGGTCCTCCTAAAAAGAGATTTTTAATATCTACTTTTGATCTGAACTTCTTTGCTCCTCCATAGGGCTGCCTCCTGTATAAACCCGAGTATAAATTCCTGCACACAATGCTATTTTCAGACTATTATTTTATACACCCTCCCCATTGTGCTGTCTATCGTGGAAACTACGGGATTTTGAGGGGGTGATGTTGATTTTTCGCTGAAAAATAGGGTTTGTAGCAGATTGTTTTTGCAGTTTAGAAATTTAGCTCTTGCTACGCGTGGGGTTTCTTTGACCTAACCCTATTTTATGTAGCAGCTCCAATTGTAGAGTGACCAACGTCAATTATTTTTTCCCTCTCCGTTGCCTGCGTCGAGAGAATCGGCCAAAGGTATGAACCATTGTTGGAAGTGGAACTGGTTATTGTGCTGTCATACGAACCTGCCTTATATAGTTCAATCTTCACATAGCTACCAGGATTGCCACTGGAACTCCAGGTGATGTTATGGCTGGTTCCCCCTTGCCAGATCTCACCACCGTTAGGAGATGTAACCACTATAGTAGGCGGAGGGGGTGAGTCGTTATCAGCGATTTGGAGGTTTTTTGGTGAGCGCTCCTCCTGTATGTGCTATCCCTAAAGGCGTGAGAATATGAATCTGTTGATGGTATCTACACACGATTGCAGGTACAATAGAGGCAAAAGGATGTGCGTAAATGTAACTGCCAAATTACAAAAGGAGAAACTGTGTATGAATGAAAAACAGCGTGGTCTTGTGTTATCATCAGTTATAGCGTTGGCTGTCATTTGCCTATTCTGCATCTGTCCCGTCTTTGCAGAGTTCCGTGCCGCCGTCGCCGTTCGTAACGTAACTCCAGAACCGCTTCTGCCGGTGTCAGGCGGGGTCGGACCTTCTGAACCTGTCAATCGGAAAATAGGCGAGCTGACAGTGCGTGCCTTAGTTTTTGAGAATGGCGACACTCGCTTTGCAATTTGCAGTGCCGACTTCCTCGGATTTCCAGGTGCGCTTTGCAACAGGGTCCGCGAACAGGTGCCGGGCATCCCTCCGGAGAACATTCTTATCGGCGCTACGCACAACCATAGCGCGCCGGACTGCTACGGCTTTCCGGACAGGGATGGAAAAACCGGCGCCGACACAGCATACCTGAACGGTGTCTGCGAGAAACTGGCCGATGCCGTCAAACAGGCGGTCAGTGAATTGCGGCCGGCGTATATCAAAATAGCGACGGGCAAAGCAAAGGGCAAAATAGCCTATAATTATTATGCGGAGAAACTGTATGACCCGCGCTGCCACGTCATTCAGGTCCTCGGCGTCGAAGGTAAACCGCTGGCCACTCTTGTGAACTACGCCTGTCATCCGGAAGTAGTCGGGCCGGACCAGGGAATCCTCTGCCCTGATTTTGCAGGGCCGCTGTATGAGCGGCTCCAGGAGCGGGGCGGCGGTATCGGCATCTTTATGAATAGCGCAGCAGGAGGTATGGTTACAGCCGACTGCCGTGGTCCTGACGGCAGAGACATGCGAACATGGGAGGAGTGCATCCGAATCGGTCATCTTCTCGGAGATGAAGCTCTTCGTATCGTTGCAGATGCACCGACCCAGAAGGAGCCGAAGCTGTTCTGCGGAAGCACAATCATCGAGTTTCCCGTCGAAAGCGAACTTCTGCTGTCCGTTATAAAGCTCTCGCCTTCCGGTTATAAGCTAAACGAAAGGGGCGGCATCGCCACCCAGGTTAATGTCATAAACATCGGCGATGCCCAGATACTCACGATTCCCGGCGAAGCCCTGCCGAACATCGGCTACTATTTGAAACGAAAGATGCACGGCAGACATAATCTGGTTTTTGGTCTGACCAATGATGCTTTCGGATACATACTGACAAAGGTAGATTGGAACAGCTTTGACCGCTACGATTACGTAAGCAGGACCTGCCTCGGGGAAATGACGGGCGAAATCTTCATTGAGAAGGCGCTTAAGTTCGTCGATGCGTGCCCTCGGCCATAGGATGCTGCCGGCATCGTATTTTTTATTTTCGGAAAGATATTTTGTTATGATACCAATCATAATAAATTTTTGCGCTCGGCATAATTTGCCATTGGCATAATGTCCAGACGGGAATCTGGATTCCCGCCTTCGCGGGAATGACATATTGACCATTCCCAAACATACATATTGATGATGTGAAGCGCATTTAATTTTTACGATCCGTATGAGCCGTTGTATGCAGAGACAGGCAGCAATATGGTAGCAGAAAGAAAGATACTGATAGCCGCAGTGTTGGGCCTGGCCGGCATAATACTTGCTGATGACGGCATTATCATTCGGCAAAATGAACGCACGCTGGACCAGATTGACAAACTCTATGCGCAAATACCGCCGGTCCGGTATGTCCCTTCTCCCGAGCGGTGGAAAAATCTTCCACTAATAAAACAACGTTTGGTCGAAGGGGGTGCGTTGCGGGTGGTAATGCTCGGTGACAGCATTATTAACGATACAAGCCGTTCTTGCTGGAATTTGCTGCTTGAGCGACGCTATCCGAAATGCAGGATTGAAAAAATCACTTCGGTGCGCGGCTCAACCGGCTGCTGGTGGTATAAGGAGGCGGGCCGAGTGAACAAATTTGTGCTCGACCATCACCCTGACCTCGTGATAATAGGAGGAATCAGTCATCGCGGCGACATCGAATCTATTCGTGAGGTTGTCCGTCAGATTAGGGCTGCTTCAAATGCAGATATTCTTTTAATGACAGGCGCCTTCGGCAGCGTGGACCCGTTGGATGAGACGCAATGGCAAAAAATCAGTGACCCAAATCATTACAGCGATTACCGCAGAGGTCTCGAATCTCTTGCCTGCGAAGTTGGTGCAGCTTTTTTGGATATGGAGGCTGCATGGGCAGGATACATCCGCGGCTCGGGCAAGGAACTTGAGTGGTTCAAACGAGACCCCATTCACGCGAATGAACGTGGCGAGCAGGTCATTGGCCGCATTCTCGAACAGTACCTCTGTCTATCGCCGAATGCTGTTGGGCAGGGCAGCCGTTCAGATTATGAGCGAGCACTCAATCTCCCTAAGACCACGGCCAATAAAGTGTTTAAGCAACGAGTCGTTCCCCACTGGCTTGCGGGCAATAATGAGTTTTGGTATCGCAATGACCTTGGCGATGAGGCGCGCGAGTTTATTCTCGTGAACGCGGAAACCGGCAAGCGCGAACGGGCCTTTGACCACGAGCGCCTTGCCGCGGCGATTTCCAGAGCAACCGGCAAAGATATACGAGCCGACCGATTACCAATTGACAAACTTGGATTCGGTGATTCCAGGTCGGAACTGCTGTTCAGCAGCGAAGGCAAACGGTGGAAATGCGATTTGGACAGTTTCGAAGTTCGGGAAGTTTCAAAAGACGAACAGATAGTCTCTTCCCTTCAGCCGGATGCCGAGGTGCATCCGAGCGTTGAGAGCAGCGAAGAGACCTCAATCACCTTTATCAATCGCACAGGCGACGCTGTGGAGGTCTATTGGATTGACTTTGATGGCCAGCGGCGTCACTACGCTGCAATCCCCGCCGGTGGGCAGCATCAGCAGCATACCTTTGCAGGGCATGTGTGGTTAGTGACGGACAAGGCGGGAAAGACCCTGGCTGTATTTGTTGCGACCGAAGAAGCTGCGGATGCCGTCATAGATGACAATTCTATTCGCAAAGCAGCCGTCGAGGAAAAGCCCACGGCGGTGAAACCGCGGGACCAGTCGCCGGACGGCATAAGGTCTGCATTTATCAAAGACCACAACATATATTTGCGCAAGCTTGAAAATGGAGAAGAGATTGCACTGAGCCATGATGGTACTGCAGAAGATGCATATTCGGAGCCGCTATATTGGTCGCCGGATTCTCAAAAACTGGCTGCGCTGCGTACCCAGAGCGGCGACGACAGAAAAATCTATCTGGTCGAGTCGTCTCCTAAGGACCAGTTGCAGCCGAAATTACACACCGTCTCTTATCCCAAACCCGGCGACCGCATCTCCGTTGCCCGGCCCCGATTGTTCGATGTCGCCCACAACCGTCAAATTCCCATTTCGGACACGTTTTTCCCGAACGCCTGGAGTATTTCAGATATTCGTTGGGCGTCGGACTCCAGCCGGTTCACTTTTCTTTATAACCAGCGCGGCCACCAGACGCTCCGCATCGTAAGCGTGGACGCCGGCAGCGGTCAGGCACGTGCCATTGTGGATGAACAGAGTAAGACGTTCATCGATTATACGAGTAAGCAATTCAGCTATTACCTTGATGCCGCGAAAGAAATCATCTGGATGTCGGAACGGGACGGCTGGAACCATCTTTACCTTTATGATGCCGAAACAGGGCGTGTAAAAAACCAAATCACCAAAGGCGAGTGGGTCGTGCGCGGTGTCGAGCGCGTGGATGAGGCCAAACGACAAATCTGGTTTCAGGCCGGCGGTATCCGACCGGGACAGGACCCTTACTACGTGCACCTGTGCCGCGTGAACTTTGATGGTTCCGCTCTGGTTGTGCTGGCCGAAGGCGATGGCACACATGAAATTGTGTTTTCGCCGGACCGCCGTTTTTTCCTCGACCGGTGGTCACGTGTCGAGCAGCCGCCCATCACCGAATTGCGTGACGCGAACGACGGCGGACTTATTTGCGAGCTGGAACGAGCCGACTGGAGTGAGCTGCTGAAGACCGGCTGGTGCCAGCCGGAGCGATTTGTTGCAAAGGGACGAGATAATAAAACAGACATCTACGGGATTATAATCCGTCCGAGCAGTTTTGACCCGAATTGCAAATACCCCGTGATTGAGGAGATTTATGCCGGTCCACAGGGCGCCTTTGTGCCGAAATCTTTCGGGCTGCAAACTCGGCAGCACGCAATTGCCGAACTTGGTTTTATCGTTGTGCAGATTGATGGTATGGGCACATCACACCGCTCAAAGGCATTTCAGGACGTTTGCTGGAAAAATCTTGGCGACTCCGGTTTTCCCGACCGCATCGCGTGGATGAAAGCGGTCGCGGCCAGGTATCCGTATATGGACCTTACGCGAGTCGGCATTTATGGCGGTTCGGCTGGTGGACAAAGCGCGCTGCGAGCGCTGCTGGCTTATGGCGATTTCTACAAAGTCGCGGTCGCTGACTGCGGCTGCCACGACAACCGGATGGACAAGATTTGGTGGAACGAACTGTGGATGGGCTGGCCGATTGGTCCGCATTACGAAGAACAATCGAACGTAACACAAGCTCATAGGCTGCAGGGCAAACTGCTGCTGACCGTAGGGGAGCTCGACAGGAACGTGGACCCTGCCTCAACAATGCAGGTGGTCGATGCGCTGATTAAAGCAGATAAAGATTTCGAGCTGCTGGTAGTTCCGGGTCATGGTCACGGTGTCGGTGAAACCCCCTACGCCGGCCGGCGGCGAATGGATTTCTTCGTGCGTTACCTGCTTGGTGTTGAACCCCGCAGTCAGCCATAGCGGTTGACCCGCCACAACGTCCTGGCGGGATGAGTTTTATCAGGCAGTTCAAAAACCTGCGTGTTCCGTGCGGGAAATGATTTCATCCTGGAGCTCACGAGACAGGTCGCAGAAGTAGTCGCTGTATCCGGCGACGCGAACAATCAGGTCGCGGTAATTTTCCGGCTCGGCCTGGGCCTTTCGCAAGGTTTCCACGGTAACGACATTGAACTGGACGTGATGACCGTCCATCTTGAAATAGCTTCGCACCAGGTGAGCCCACTTGTCCAGGCCGTCTTCGGCGGCCAAAAGAGAAGGCGTAAATTTCATATTGAGCAGGGCGCCGCCGGTTTTGATGTGGTCCATTTTGCCGGCCGATTTGATAACCGCCGTGGGGCCGCGCCGATCCGCTCCCTGCACGGGCGAGATGCCTTCCGAAAGCGGTTGTCCGGCCTTGCGGCCATCCGGCATAGCGCCCGTGACGGAGCCGAAGTAGATGTGACAGGTAGTGGGCAGCATCTCCACACGATAATGCCCGCCTTTTGTGTTTGGTTTGCCATCGACCTCGTCGAAGCAGGCATTGAATATCTGCAGCATAATCCGGTCGGCATAATCATCATCGTTGCCGTATTTATGGGTGCGATTGACTAACCGCTGGCGAAGCGGTTCGTTCCTCTCAAAATTCACGTCCAGTGCCTTGACCATTTCGCGCAGAGGCATCTGTTGAGTATCGAAGACCATTTCCCTGATTGCAGAAAAGCTGTCCGTGAGACTCCCGAGTCCCACAAACTGGATATAGGTGTTGTTGTATCGTGGGCCGCCATTGTTGTAGTCCCTGCCTTTGCTAACGCAGTCATCAATCAGCACAGAAAGGAAAGGAGCCGGCATCAGCTCGGCATACATTCGTTCGACAAGCTGATTGCCTCGAATCTTGACCTCCAGGAAATAGTGAAGCTGCTTTTGGAACGCTTGGAATAGCTGCTCGAAGCTTTGGAACGTTTCGAATCCGCCGGTGGGCAGCCCCAGCATCTTGCCGGTAACAGGATTGACGCCGTTATGGAGAGTCAGTTCCAGCACTTTGACCAAATTGAAATAGCCCGTAAGAATATAGGCCTCTTTGCCGAACGCCCCGACCTCTACGCAGCCGCTGCAGCCGCCGGCGCGGGCATCTTCGAGCGTTTTGCCCTGCCGGAGCTGTTCCGCCACTACGCTGTCGGCATTAAAGATGGATGGGAACCCGTAGCCTTTGCGGACGACGCGCAGGGCATATTTGAGGAAGGCATCAGGGGTCTTTCGAGAAAGCTGGATATTTGTGCCCGGCTGTAAAAGGTGCATATCATCCACAATGTCCAGAAGCATATATGAAATCTCATTCACCGCGTCCGAGCCGTCCGGCAGCAATCCTGCGAGATTGATGTTGGCAAAGTCGGTATAAGTGCCGCTTTCGGCAGCGGTGACGCCGACCTTGGGCGGCGCCGGATGGTTGTTGAACTTGATGAAGAAGCACTCCAGAAGTTCGCGGGCCTTTTCCGGCGTCAGCGTACCTTCCTCGAGTCCTTTCCTGTAAAAAGGATACAAGTGCTGGTCTAAGTGCCCCGGGTTGAACGAGTCCCAGCCGTTCAGCTCGGTAATCACCGCCAAGTGGCAGAACCAATAGTACTGCAGTGCCTCGTGGAAATCTCGCGGCGCATAAGCGGGCACGTGTTCGCAAACTTCTGCAATCTTCTCAAGCTCAGCTTGACGCCTGGGGTCGGATTCCTGAGCGGCCAGCTCCCGTGCCAGATGTGCGTGTCGCCGGGCGAAAAGAATGACAGCGTCACAGGCGATGGACATCGCCTTCAATTCCTCGCGTTTGGCGTAGGCCTCTCCATCGTGCAAAAAGTCCAGGGCCGCCATTGCATCAGCGATTTCTTTTTTGAAATCCAGCATTCCCCTGCGATAGATTTTGTCATCGAGGACCGTGTGTCCGGGGGCCCGCTGCTCCATAAACTCGGTGAACATCCCGGCCCGGTAGGCCTCGTGCCATTCCGGAGGCAGCTCCTGGAAGAGCCTGGTGCGCAAACTGCGGTCGCGCCAGTACGGAATGATTTTGTCAGCGTAAAGCTTGAAGCACTCCTCGTCCGCGAGATAATTTGTTTTGGGTCGGCTGTTAAGAATTCGCAGGTCCTCCAGAGAATGGCAGGTCAGCTCCGGATAGGTAGGCGCCGCCTTGGGCCGCGGCCCGCGTTCGCCCACGATAAGCTCGTCTTTTCCCAGATAAATCGTTTTGTGCTCGCAGAGATAATAAAAGGACCGGGCCCTGGTCACCGGCGTCGAGCACCTGCCTTCGTTTGCCTGATAGAAATCCGTCAGCAGATTTGCCCGCTCAGGCGAAATTCGAGGGACTGCCTCGCTGCTTTCTTGTCTTAATCTTGCGGTTCTTTCATTCATTAGCTCTAACCTCCCGTCTTAACCGTAAGGCCAAAGGCGGTAAAATTTTGTCTTACCTTTTCTAAAAGCTCCGCTGAAGGGTCGGGGACACTCTCTAATCGATAGGGCTGTTTGAGGCGTTTGAATTTGGCGATTCCCGTTTTGTGATACGGCAGCAGATTGACCTGCCGCACCGCGGGAATGGAGACGGCTATCTGTGCGACGGCCTGGAGGTTTTTCTCATCATCGTTAACGCCCGGAATAACAGGCAGCCGGAGCCAGATATTGCCGTGGATGCCTCCCAGGGCCTTGAGGTTCTCCAATACGGGCGTGTTCGAGACGCCGGTGTATTGTATGTGTCTGGTCTGGTCCATAATTTTGAGGTCATAAAGGAAAAGGTCCGTCAGGGGTGCGACCGACAGCAGGTCTTGTCGGGGGCAAAAGCCGCTGGTATCTACTGCGGTATGAATCTCCTTCGTGCGGCAGTGAGCCAGCAGCTCTTTCAGGAACTCCGGCTGAGCGAGCGGTTCACCGCCTGAAAAGGTGACGCCTCCGCCGGAATCATCATAGAAAAGGCGGTCCTTCAATACTTCATTCATAACTTCTGATACAGTCATCCGCCGGCCAACAATTTGGCGTGCTCCCGAAGGGCAGGCCTTCACGCACGCACCACACAAAGTGCAGGAAATATGTCCATCCTCGATTGCGTCCGCAGAAGCATAAGTGAGCTGGTGGGGGCAGGCCTTTTTGCATTGGCCACAGGACAAACAGCGGTTCTCGAAGACAATGATTTCCGGCTCAGGGGACAGCCCTTCCGGATTATGGCACCACCAGCAGCGGAGAGGGCATCCCTTGAAGAACACGGTAGTGCGTATCCCCGGTCCATCCTGAACCGAGTACTTCTGGATGTTGAATATTACGCCGCTTATGGAGTTTGTTTTATCTTTCATAGTGTGCTTATATCCGGAATCAACAATAATTATAGCCAATCCTGCGAAAGATTTCAAGAAACTCACGATGCACGTGATGACGGCGGGATGCACAGGGGGGCAGGTGCATAAGACACAAGGCACAAACAAAGCAACTGGACAAATCCTGAAGAACGAGGGTCATATTATGTGCCCTGTGCCAATGCTTCCACTTCCTCAATCATCTTTGGTATTTTGGGTCCCAGGAGTTTGCAGCCGTCCTCAGTTACCAGAACATCATCCTCTATCCTGATGCCTCCGAAATCTCTGTATTTGTCAACCATCTTGTAGTCGATGCAGGAGGAATGTTTCTGCTCTGCCTTCCACCGGTCAATCAACACAGGTATAAAATAAAGTCCTGGTTCGACGGTCACGACAAAACCCGGCTCTAATGCTCTGCCCAGTCTTAACGAGCGCCAGCCGAATTCCGGATTCCTTTTGACGGTGTCGGTATATCCGACATAATCTTCGCCGAGCGCCTCCATATCGTGCACGTCAAGTCCGAGCATGTGCCCCAAACCGCACTGAAAGAACAACGTGTGTGCACCTGCTAAAACCGCTTCTTCCACGTTGCCTTTCATCAGCCCTATGTCCTTCAAACCTGATGCAAGAGCAACGCACGCAAGGCGATGGACTTCCCTGAACTCGATGCCGGGTTTCATAGCCGCAATTGCTTTTTCCTGTGCGTTCAGGACAATTCCGTAGATTTCCTTTTGTTTTTGTGAGAACTTCCCCGACACAGGGATAGTCCTGGTCACATCGCCGGCATAGTGCAGGGGTGATTCTGCACCCAGGTCGCTGACGGCAATATCGCCGTCTTTCATCAAATTGCCGTAGTTGTGATTGTGAAGTATCTCTCCATCTATGGAAAAAATCGTGGGAAAAGCCAGCCGCACACCTTTAGAAAATGCTATGGCTTCTATAGCGGCCGCAACTTCCCTTTCAAAAACGCCGGGCCTTGCCATTTTGATGGCCGTCATTTGCATTTCACAGGAGATATCGAGTGCTATTTCGACCTGCTTGATTTCTTCCCGTGTTTTGATTGACCTTTGTTCGACAACGGCCTTTATCAGTCTCTCCGAGGCCCCCCTTATTGCTTTAGCAAGAAAGCAGGGGGGCTGAATTTTCAGGATGTTCTCGGGGCGATACTGTGGAAGAAAGTGAATTGTTCTGCCTCCCTGCACAGCTTTCTTCAGTACTTGATTTAACTTGTCACGCGGACGGGTATTAGAGATGCCAATCTGGCGACATCTCTCCTGGAGCAATGGCTGCGGACCCATCCAGACAATCTCATCGACCGTCAAATCGTCGCCGAATACACACTCGGCGCCTTCATCGACGTCAATGGTTGCAGCCAGACCCGGGTTATCAAGCCCGAAAAAGTACAAGAATGAACTATCCTGCCTGAAATGGTACGGATTGTCGGCATAATTCATCGGGGAATCATCGTTGCCCAAGAACAGAATCACACCCGACCCAATCTGGGCCCTTAATCGTTTCCTTCTTTCGATGTAGATAGTTGCAGGGAACATTCGCTAAAGCATTGAAGTCGCCGTTTTTTTGCCTGTCAGCAGGCTTACCCCTGCCAGGGCGATAACGGATATCGTTATGGCCGGCAATACAGCATCCAATCCGGAGACCCATCGGGGAAGGGCCTCTTTAACAAAATGCATCTCCTCCCAGACCAGGGCCGTCACGGTCCCGGCGAGGATGGACGTGATGGCGCCTTGCCTGGTAGCTCTCTTCCAAAACAGTGCAGCGACAAGGCAGGGAGTGATAGCGGCCCCGTAAATCGTATAAGCATACAGAGCTTTTTCGAATATAGTTGTTGACTCGGCAAAAGCCAGCGAGACCAGGTAAGCAACGATGCCGAATACCAATACCAGCAGCCTGCTGAGAAAAATAACCTTCCCCTGAGGCGCCGCGGGATTGATGTAGTTCAAGTATATGTCCCTGATGACGCAGGTTGCCGGAATCAGCAGGAAGGAATCAGCCGTTGAGATAATGATGCCAACGACCGTGATAAGGAAGAATATACCCAACGTTAGCGGCATTAAGTGCTTGGCTGCGTAGATGAGCACGTACTTACCTTCGGCTGCATCAGGAATGAGACTGGAGCACATCCAGGCATCGAGAATAATCAGGCTCTCAATCACTAAGACCGCGAAAATCATAAACGTGACCGCGTTTTTCGCTCCCCTGGCGTCTTTGCTGGCGAAGAACCGCTGATACTGGTTCGCATCCCCCATAATCAGCAGAAATGCAGGCAAACAATAATTGATGATGTCTGTGGCGCTGTAAACGCCCCAGAACTTCATATGAGCGGGTTTGTCCATCGCGGCAAAGCTGGCTTCCATACCATTCCATCCGCCTGCTCTGTGCCAGAGGAAAAAAGAAGCAACAAAGAGAGAGACGGAAATAATGATGCCGGTAATTATGTCCGTGTAGGCAAGACCCATCAGGCCTGCAAGCAGGGTGTAGGTAACAATGAATACGGCGGCAATAATTGTGCCCGTCCGCGCGGACAAAAGCGCATTGCCGGATTCATCTGTCAGTATCGCTTTCAGGACCGCGCCGGCGGCGTTAAACTGGTAACTGACAATCACCATATAAGCGATAACGAGGGCGATAACAGCCAGCAATCTGGCTGTCTGTCCGTAGCGCAAACCTATAATCTCAGGGACAGAATGGACATTATAGCTGCGGGCTTTCGGGGCGATTCGGGTCAGAATTATCATTCCGAGCACGCTGCCGACCGGCAGTATCAGTGCCGCCAGCCCGCTCTCATACGTTTTGCCTGCATTACCAACGATGGAGCCGGTCCCGATCCAGGCGGCCAGCATAGTGCAGACCAGAATCCAGGGAGAAAGCGACCGGCCGGCCACGGAAAAATCGGCCTCGGTCCTGACCTGCCGGGATTTCCACATCCCTACGCCGGTCAATAGAAACAGATAGACAAAGATTGCAATTAAGTAAACCATTTCACCTTTTACACAACTGTCCCGGTGGGTCACTCAATGAACTGTTCGACAAAATACTTTGGCGTCAAAGGCTCTCCGGTGGCCCTGGTAATCATTTCATTCCAGTAATAGCGAGCCCCCACCCCAAAGACCTTTTCCTGTAAGCAGCGACCGACTCGTTTATCGCCGACATAGCTGAAATTTACATCCGATTCAAGCCCCAATACATTGTGAACGATGTGGTGATGCAATTGCGAGGCCAGCAGCTCGCCCAGCATATAGTTGTGGTAATAGCACGGCGCGGTGGTGAAATGAAGTTTTGAGGCCCAGCCCGCATCAGCCGGCCCCGGTGGCCGTTTGACATACTGATATTTTTCCACCAGGAGCCACCAGAGGTTATTCAGGTCCTGGTCGGGGTCGGCATACAGGGCCTTTTCAAAATGGTACATAACCAGCGCCCACCGCACAAAAAGAATCTGCTGGAACCGAGTATATTTGTCGGTTACTTTCTCCATTTTCGAATGTTCCTCCGGTGACAGTTTTAATCCGCATATAACAGACTGCATCCACGCCGGGTTGCGACTTAGCCGGCCGAAGAACACCGCAATTGCCTCCGTGGTAAAACTATGTGCCGGCTCTCTCAGCAGCCACGGTTCATTGCGGTCATGGTACTTGCTGTAAATTGCGTGCCCCAATTCGTGAAGAATGGTTTCCATCCATCGCTCGGTGTTCTGAAGATTGCAGAGGACGCGGACATCGCCTTTGCGGTCAACATCATGGCTGAAAGCGTGCGGGTATTTGCCTTCCCTGTCATATAAATCGCTTCGAGCCAGGATGTCATCCACAGGCAAGCCGATGCCGGCATAGTATTCTTCAGCCAGTTTTTTGACGTCCTGGTTTTTGTAATAGAGGTCCAAATCGAGCTGATATACCAGAGGCGTTCTTTGGAAAAATGGGTCGTGGTAGTGCCAGGGCATCAAATCATCGGGTGCAATGCCGTAACTGTCCGCCAGGATAGTATCCAGCTCGTTTTTCAGACGCTCAAAAGGTCCGTTTGTCAGCTCGTAAAGCTCTTGAAAGATTTTGTCAAGCTCCTCGATACTCTGCTCGCCTGCAACAACAGCGAGACTATGGTAATTGTCAAAGCCGAGCCTGCGAGCGGCCTCATTGCGCAGCCTGACCAGTTTAAGCAGGTCGTCTATAATGGCATTTCCGACCTGCCTGCTCGCCCTCCAGGCCGCTTCCCGCTTGGGACAGTCTTTTTCAGTTGTCAGTATTGTATAAATGTCACTCATTGTGACCTTCTGGTCGCCGATGGTGCCGCGAAAGTTGTTGTATGTCTGCTGGATTTTATTATCCAAATCCACTATCTTTTTCAGCAGCTCCGGCCCAATCTGATTCTGCAGATAACTGTAATAGAGCTTGTCAAGCTGCCGAACAAGTCGGGGGTCCCTGATTTTTCCCGATTTTCTGAAGGCCTTGATGCGGGCAAAATCATTGCGGCTGCCATATACACTGTAAATTTGCAGTTGGAGCTGTTTCAGTTTTTCAAACTCCTCCGGCTTGCCGGTGGCAGCGGCATCCCAATAAGCCAGATTCGCCTTTGTCGTCAAGGGTTCTACTTGTGCAACATGCCTTTCGATGAACCTTTCGAGCTCACCTTCCTTCGACGTGGCCGCGCATCCGCACAACAAAGAAATCAGTACCAATAGACCGCTTGCGAAGAACACTCTTCTCACGACAAATCTCCTTATCAAGTACCCTAACATCAGGCGGGTACATTCTATTCCACCCGCCACTCATGGAGGCCGGCGGAGAACTCTTCCGGAAGCTGCACATCGATGCGGAGTCCGTCGGTCACAACAGGGTTGAAAGTCGTACGGTTGTAGCGGTCGCCTTCACAGCCGTAACCGCTGGGACTGGGCACCGGCTTCCACTGGCCGTCCAGGCGGTAAAATAACTGCCACGATTTTGGCAACCGGCACTCGCCGCGGCCTGTGTCGTCAAACCAATATACTTCAACGGCCGAAACCTCCGTAGGTTTCTTGAAGTCGTATTGTACCAATTCCTTGGTGCCTTTTCGCGGCCACCAATGGAGGAAACGGTTGGAATGGTCGTCCGAACTGCTCGGCTCCCGTTGGTCATTGAGCGCCTTGACGTCGCCGCCTGAAGCGCTGGCCTGACTTGAAGATGCGACCGTCTGTGCCGGCAAAGGACGCGCTGCGGATTCGGTGCGGGCTAACCAGACGGCCATTTCCCCCTGACCACGGTGCGCCCACGCATAGTATGGAATGGCAGTGCACTCGACTTTCTCGCGTTTGAGGCCCTGGCGTTTCTCGGCCCAGGCGAGGCTTGCGGCTGCGAACCGCAGTACCTGCACGCCGCCAAGCAAGTCCGGCTCAAACTTTGTCGAAATCACTGCATCATCAGGTGCCAAAAGGTTGACAACGTGCCCTTCCTTCACATCAGGGCACTCAACGCAGTAGACAATCGGCCCTCGCTGCAGCGCTACTTTGCCGACATTGTCGGCGATTTTCTCGTGGCTTAGAACACGGCGAACAGGCATCGGCATATTGATGTCAACCACGTCGCCTTTCTGCCACGTCTGCCGAATGGCGGCGTACCCTTTGCGCAACTCGTATTTGGCCGATGAGCCGTTGACTTTGATGTTCGTTGTTTCCCTCAATGGTTCGGAGAATCGGTAAAGGTCGCTTGGCACGACTTCTTCACGTGCCCAGCCGGGCACACGCACCAGCAGCGTGAATTCGCTGCCTGGCTTTGTGGGTTCGATGGTGAGCTTCACGTGGCCATCCCAGGGATAGCGGGTATCTTGTCTGACCGTAACCATTTGGTCGGTCATTCGCACCCTGGCGAGGCCGGCGATGTAGAGATTGACGAACAGTTGGTCGCTGCGGTGTGCGTAAGCGTAGCCGGGTATTTGCGGAATGAAGCGAGGAATGTTGCTCGGGCAACAGGCACAGTCAAACCACGGGCTGCGGGTGTGGCGGCCGTCCGACTCTAGCGGGTTTGGATAGAAAAAACTGGTACCGTCGAGCGACACACCGGAGATCAGGCCGTTGTACAGCACTCGCTCGAAGACGTTCATATAACGCCCATCACCGCTGAGCAGGAACATGCGATGGTTCCAGAACGCGTTAGCGATGGCGGCGCAGGTCTCGCAGTAGGCCACGAGGTTAGGTAAATCGTAGGCCGGGCCGAAACCCTCGTGCCCGCCTGCCGCGCCAATCCCACCAGTGAGATAGAGCTTTCGGCCCACCACGTCAGCCCAGATTTTGTCAAGAGCCGTGGCGTAAGTGTTTTCACTACACAACGCGACTATGTCTGCCATGCCACTATACATGTAGGCGGCGCGGACAGCGTGGCCCACCGCCTCATCTTGTTCGGCAACCGGTTTGTGGTCCTGGCTATAGGGACCATAGAGACTATGTCCCTCAGGTTGGCCTCGCTGCTCAAGGAAAAACCTTGCCTGCCGGAGGTACTTTTCACTGCCTGTTACCCGGTATAGTTTTACAAGACCTATCTCTATCTCCTGATGGCCGCAAGGGCTGCGTTTGCCATTTTCGTTGAACAAAGAGCAGACAAGGTCAGCGGCCTTGGTGGCCACATCCAGAAGCGACTTCTTGCCGGTTGCCTGATAGTGTGCAGCAGCCGCCTCAAAGAGGTGTCCAAGACAATAAAGCTCGTGCCCGTTTGCAATGTCCGACCACCGCTCCTTGCCGCCCGGCGGCATATAGTCCGGTCCGCAAAGTGTGCGGGCTGTATATAGATAGCCATCAGGTTCCTGAGCGGCAGCAATTTTGGCGATGAGCTCATCGAGGTATTTATCGAGGTCCGCATCTGGTTGCACTGCAAGGCTGTAGCTTGCCCCTTCGATGATTTTATAAACGTCCGAGTCGTTGAAAAAGAAGCCCTCAAACTTGCCTTGCTTAAGTCCCCCCGCTTTGGCGAAGTTGTCAATACGCCCCGTCTTCTCGGATTGCTTAAACGCGAGGGGAATGGTGGCAGTGCGATTGGTTCTCAGACGTGGTGACCAGAACTCATCAGTGACCTCGACGTCAGTGAAGGATACGGCTTTGATGGGGTAATCGCCCGTCGGAAGGTCGGCGACTGGACTAGACTCAGCCTTGACCGATGAGGTGGGCGCAGCTTTTATCAGTATTTTGAGGCCGAAGATACCGCCGGCCCATGCGCCCGGCTGGGCCTGGAATTTGATGGTGACCTTGTTCCTGCCCTTTGTGAGGGGTTCGGGAATCGGATACACTTCGTCGTAGAACTTCCCGGGTCGGTTGTTCTGGAGGCGCTGCGTGGCAACTTTGGCGTTTTTTACGAAGATGTCAAATACGCGGTTGCCGCCGTCGCTGCCCCAGTAGGTGACGGACAGTTCTTGTGGCTGGTCGGGCAGCACTTTGACGTCGTACGAAAACCATCCGCCGTCCGTGGCATGCCGCCACTTGCGGTCTGAGAAATCGCCTGATGCGGTCTTGTCGCCTTGAAGGTTATGGTCTCGTTCGTTTTGCTCCTCGCCGGGATGTATCTCATCCACAGTGCGGGCCTCCAGCTCCTTTTGACGGGCAAGTTCAGCCCTGTGCTCCTCTTCCTTCGCCTGCCACTGCGAAGGTGTAAAGACGTCCCAATAGACGACGTAGTGTCGGTTGCCGTGCATCTGGTAGAACGGTTCCAATGTGATGCCCTTGTTCCGGGTCTGGCCGAGAATACGGAATATGTCCGGCGGACCTGTAAAGTGTGATGTCTTGTCTGCGAGGGGCTTGATAGAAGTTAGAATGTGGTCAGGTTCAGTTACTATCGCCGGGTAGCTGCTGCCTGGCCCCACTTCGGCGCAAAGCACCAACGGCCCATACATCAAAGCGAGCCGGCGCGGGTTATCACGGAATCCCTCGGTGCGCAGGCTGAACGGCATAGTAATTTCCACCGTATCGCCGCTCTTCCAGGTGCGTTTTACGGCCGCATAACTGCCGGGCGTGGAAGAGCTGCCCGCGCGCTCGCCATTAACCCTGACCTCGAAGCCGGAGACCGCCCAGTATGGATGCCGAATGTTCAGGCCAAACTCCACCGGCTTCTCCAGGGTGAATGTAAGCCGACTGCGGCCCTCTTCAGGATACTTTGTTTCCTGCCTAAGTACCAGGCCCCTGGCCTTGAAGCTCAGTTCGGATGCAATGAACAGGTTCACCCATAAATTGGTGTCGTCGTGAAAGTAAATGCTGTCGCCGTATTTCGCATGGTTTTCGACACCTGTTCCGGTGCAGCACCAGAACGAGTTAAGCGGCTCGTTGTAGCTCTTTATTGAGCCGGACCGCAGCGGCACATAGTAGCACATCATGCCGGTCTGAGGATTCTGGGACGCCAGGATGTGATTGTAGAGCGCACGTTCGTAGTAGTCTGCGTACCCGGCAAGAGGCTCCCAGCAGAAGAGGTGTCGCGTGAGCTTGAGCATATTGTAAGTGTTGCACGTCTCGGTAGTATTGGGGCCGAGCGCCTCCGAGAGTTTTTCCTTTGGCGAGAAATGCTCGCCGTCGCTGTGCCCGCCAATCACGTAGGAGCGTTCATTGACCACGGAGTCCCAGAAGAAGATGGAAGCGGTTTTCAGCCACTCTTGGCCGGTAAGCTCATACTGACGGGCGGTGCCGACGAACTTTGGAATCTGTGTGTTGGCGTGCAAGCCGGTAAGTGTGTCTTCACGTTTTGAGGCCGGACCAATGACAGCTATATGATTAAATCGCTGCGCAATCTTCAAATACTTCTCCTCGCCGGTAACGCCGTAAAGATTAGCGAGCACTTCGTTCATTCCGCCGTGCTCGTTGCCGAGCATATTCTGCATTTGCTCATCAGAGAGGTGCGAACTGCGGGCGATGACCCAGTCGGCAAACTTTTTGCACATCTCAAGCGCCTGCCGGTTATCGCAATAGATATACATATCGAGTAATCCGGCGTAGATTTTGTGCAGTGTGTAGTAAGGCGCCCATACGCGTTTGAGCGTCTCGACCCGGTCGATGAATTCCTCCGGATAGGCGCTTAAATAACCACTGCCGATTTTTGCCTGGCAATCAGCCATGACTGCCACTATGGCATCGCTTTTCTCCTTCAGCCGCTTGTCACCCGTGCCGGCATACATCATCGCACAGGCGGACAGGTAATGCCCGACGAAATGCCCGCGCACTTCGCAGTTGGGCTCTTCCCAGCCGCCAAGCGGTTGGGCGGACGAAGCCAGCCCGGCATTGATGCGGAAATTATGGCAAAGCCGGTCCACATCAAGTGAAAGCAGGTACTGTCGGTCAAGCTCCGTTGCTCGTTTGAACGGACCTTCAAGCAATCGCACGTCTTCCAGTCGAAAAGCACGCGCTTTCAGGGGGATGGCTGATTGCACTTTGGCTTCGCCGTCGGCGAGTGCATCGGCTTGTGCCGGGGGAGTCAACATCGCCAGGGCAGTCAGAATTGTCAGGAATCCTATTGAGGCGTTCGTGAGCTTCATAATTCTTCTCCTATTCATAGTCTCTTAATTGACCTGCTTGCATTATATGAGACGTTCTTTAATACCGCAACGCCACAAGATGATTTCGAAGGAACATAGCTCTCGAATAATCAGCGTCCCCCATTCAGCTCCCCTTCTTGTTTTCGCAAGAAAGCAGGGGGGCAGATTAGAAATCCAACACGCCGGGCGCAGGGGCTGTAACAGGATTTTCGATTTCTGATTTTCGATTTACAATTTGAGGTGGCAATCGCTAATCGCCAATCGTCAATTGCAAATCTTCTGACCACCTTTCTTTTGTTTGTGTCCTCCCGATACTGTATTACACGATTATTATGCGAACTGCGACCTTTTGTGAACTCTATCGTAATTGGGGCAGGCAATTTTGGAAAAGCAAGAAATTTTTGACCACATCCATTTTTGGGCCAATAACCGGCTTTCGGCCCACAAAATCCCGTAGTTTCCACGATTGACCTCGATAGAGAGAATAGCGTATTCTAGAGGGATTAGAATAAGGAATCATCGCCGGAAGAACAGAGTGGTGCGATGAGGGAGTCAATGATTATCCCCGTTAGTTGGTAGGGAGCCAACTAACGCGCACTCGGAATGTCATCACGCTTCGTATGTTCCCCCCATACCTTTGGCTGTCCGCCCTGTCCATTTGGGAAACACTCCTGCCTACTTATGAATAGATCAAAAGACTGAAGGACCTCTATATCTCAATACCAAAATCATCCCCCCTTTGTCAATCGCAAGCACGCTGCGATTCGGGAAACCCATAGACCGCGTCAAGATTTTTCTTGATTCTTATCGCCAAACCTGCTATTCGGTATGCCATTTAGCGGAAAATTTGTCAAAGGAATCGGTCTTACCCTAACAAGGTATTGGGGGCACTGCTCCCTGATGCTTATGGAGCGAGGGTAAGGTCGGCAGCGGTCAAAGGAGCACAAAAGGCCATGCAGGATGAGGAACACACGAAAGCGAAACTGCTGCAAGAGCTTGATGTTTTGCGCCGGCGTGTCTGTGAGTTCGAGCAGTCCGAGAAGCAGCTCAAAGAGCTGTTTGAAAATGCTGTTGTGGGGATTTACAGAACCACTCCTGACGGCCGCTTTATTCTGGCAAACACCGCTTTTGTTCGAATGCTGGGGTTTTCATCTTTCGAGGAACTCTCCGGGGAAAAGGTGGGCGACGAAGAGTTTACGCCAGGATATCCACGCTCTACATTCAAGGACCTCATCGAAAAAAAAGGAAAGGTCATTGGTTTTGAGTCTTCATTTATGAGGCGCGATGGAACGACTATCTTTGTCAGGGAGAATGCCAGGGTCGTCCGCGATTCATCCGGCAGGGTCTTGTATTACGAAGGCGTAGTGGAAGACATCACCGAGCGCAAGAAGGCAGAGGAGGCGTTGCGGGAAAGCCAAGAGCGCTATCGGGCACTTGTGGACAACACTATCCTTGGGATTACCTTAATAGATACTAATTACAAAATAATTATGGCGAACACAATGCTTGCCAAATTATTTAATAAGCCTGCCAGTGATTTTGTGGGTAAAAATTGTTTTAGGGAGTATGAGAAACGCGAGGCAGTTTGTCCGCATTGTCCTGGGGTGCTGGCTATGGCCTCCGGGGAGACTACGGAGGTGGAAACCCAAGGTGTGCGAGATGATGGCAGCCGTATTTACGTTCGGAATCGCGCCATTCCATTCTTTGGGCCGGATGGCGTGGTGAAAGGATTCATTGAGATAATAGAAGACATCTACAAGCGCAAGAAGATGGAAGAAGAATTAAGGGAGAAGGAGAAAAAATGGACATCCCTAACAGAAAATACTAATGACGTCATCATGATTGTAGACAACAAAGGTAAACTCCAGTATATTAACAAAACCATACCCCCATATATCCCAAAAGCGACCGTCGGAAAGTCGGTATATGAATATGTGCCAAAAGAACAACACGATACAATGAGAAATTCATTAACAAACGTTTTCAAAACAGGGAAGCCAGAGACTTATGAAGTTTCTTCGGTCATACCAAAGCTTGGCACCCTATGGTTTAGTACGAAAGTAGTGCCGATAAAAATCGAAGAGAATGTTGTTAACGCTATACTAATTTCTACCGACATCACCGAGCGCAAGAAGGCGGAGGATGCCTTACAAAAGAGCGAAGAATCGGGGCGAGCTATTCTGGATGCCACAACTGAGTCGGTGCTGCTGATAGATAAGCAGGGGACCATTCTCGCTATCAACAAAACAGCCGCCCAGAGATTTTGCAGGAGCGTTGAAGAACTTGTGGGATTGAACGTACTGAACGCCGCCTCAGGTTTGATCTCGCCGGCACTGCTTAAATCCAGACGGGAACAAATCAACAAGGTTGTTCGCTCGGGTAAATCGGTTCGTTTTGAAGACCGGCGAAAAGGAAAGATTTTCGATAACAGTATCTACCCGATATTTGATGAAAAAGGACAGGTAACTCGCCTGGCCATATTCGCTCGTGACATCACCGAGCAGAGAAAAGCTGAGGAAATGCTGCGGGAATTGAAATACCGCTATCAGAATCTTTTTGAAACTACGCCCATCGGTGTTGGGGTGGCCACTCGCGAAGGCAAGGTTCTGGAGTGCAATAAAGCAATGCTCCAGATGACTGGCTACTCGCTTGAAGAATTCAAACAAATCAACCTGGCGGACACCTATCAGGAACCGCGATCTCGCCAGATGCTTTTACGGCGGCTGCAAAAAGATGGCTTTGTGCGTGACTTTGAAGTGCAGTTGAAACGCAAAGATGGTGCAACGTACTATGCCAGTCTGACAATTGCTCCAATCACATTAGACGGTCGGGACGTGCTTTTGACGGCGCAGGAGGACATCACCGAACGCAAGCGAAATGAGGATTCGCTGGACCGGAGTGAGAATAGGTACAGAACGCTTCTTGAGAATCTTCCTCAAAAGGTATTCCTTAAAGACAGGAACTCTGTTTACATCTCCTGCAATGAGAATTACGCCGGGGATATGAAGATTAAACCCGAGGAAATTACAGGCAAAACGGATTATGATTTCTACCCTAAACAATTGACTGAAAAATACAGAGCAGATGATAAAAGAATTATGGACGGAGGGAAAACAGAGGATATTGAGGAGAAATATATCCTGAAGGGGCAAGAAGTAATTGTTCATACGGTCAAAACGCCTGTCAAAGACGCAAAAGGTAACATAATTGGCATATTAGGCATTTTCTGGGATATCACCAGGCAAAAACAAGCAGAGGAAGAGCTGGAGAAGTATCGCGAGAAAATGGCTCAGGCAGAGCGACTTGCATCGCTTGGCGCTTTAAGCGCTACCTTTGCTCATGAGCTGACACAGCCTTTGACTGTTATCAATCTGTCAATTGAAAATGTGCTCGCAGAGCTGAAAGCAGCGTCTCGTAACAGGAGCGTTATTGAGCAACTTGAGGATGGTCTTAGTGGGGTTGTGAACGCAACTTCAATAATAGACAGGTTTCGCAATTTCGCGAGGAAATCCTCAGAGAAGACCTTTGGCAAAGTAGATTTGAAGGCTGTTGCGGAGAAAATCACAAAATTGCTGAATGAACGTGCGCGGAGAGCAAAGGTTTCGCTGCGTATGAAAGGTTTGGGCAACCTGCCGCCCATTTATTCCAATGAGAGAGAGCTCGAGCAATTATTTTTTGCCCTGCTTGACAATGCGATACAGGCCGCTGACGGCAAAAAGGATAGAAAGGTCTTAGTCAGCGGCACTATGAGAGATGAGCATATCGAGCTGCGATTTTCTGATGACTGCGGGGGCATTGCACCGGAGCATATCGGCAAGATTTTTGAGCCGTTCTTCACTACCAAACCTCTCGGTGAAGGGACAGGCCTGGGTCTTTGCATTGTGCAGCGTATTGTTGCCCAGGCAGGCGGCAGAATCCGGGTTAAAAACAAACCCGGCACAGGTTTGACTTTTTTCGTCACTTTACCGTTAGGCAAAAGCAGGAGACCTTGGTAACCATCGATGAAAAATCGTGCGAAACATCGTATCTTTTTTGTTGATGACGAGCTGAACGTGCGCACCGCGGTCAGCAAAACCCTTGCGAAAGTTGGAACAGAAGTCATTTGTTTTGCCGGTGCGGTTGATTGCCTTAAGCAATTGCGCTGCGGAAAGTGCGATTTACTTATCACTGATGTGAAAATGCCGGGAATGGACGGTATGGAGCTGCTGGTCAAGACAAAACGTATTGCGCCGTGGCTGCCGGTTCTGGTCATAACCGGCTATGGTGATATACCAATGGCTGTCAAAGCTTTGAAAGCGGGGGCATTGAACTTTATTGAGAAACCTCTGAATAGACAAAGCCTTATTTACGTTGTGGAATCTGCATTGAAGGGAGCTGCCTGGCCGGACCCGGTTCTGGGCGAGAAGCTTACCAAAGTAGAGATGAAGGTTTTGCGCCTGCTTCTAAAGGGGAAGAAAAATTCGGAAATGGCAGATATGCTGAGCCGGTCCGTCAGAACAATTGAAGACCATCGCAGGCATATTATGCGCAAGCTCGGGGCGAAAAACCTGGTTGACCTGGTTAAACGTGCTGTGATGATGGGGCTTGTTGAATCGTCAGAGGCTTAGCGGCGCCGTCAGTGCAATTTTTTCTTGATAAATTTCAATCTGATTATCGTGTCTGGATAAACGATTTTCCTTTCGGCAGGTCAAAGCAGACTATCAGACCGCTGTTATCATTATGCCATGTGCTGCTTTCCAGTTGCAGCGGGTTCTTGACTTGCCGTAGTTGAACAGGCCGGCCGTCTGTGGTCAGCTCCGGAGCATTTTGGAAATTACCTTTAACCCGCACGGTAAATCGTGTCGTGGCATAAGGAGCGGTAAATGTCACCTGGGAACCTTGTTTTTCAATCTGCGTCAGCTCTTTGGCGGCCCAATAACGGGCAATCTCGCCGAGTTTCATCCAAAGCAGGTTCTCATACCGCGTGTGAAGCCGATGGACCACCTCCTGGAAAATCTTGAAGCCCACTTCCTCGCCATTGTAATAGATACCAGGCCAATGGCAGACGAGTATTGCCGGCTCACCCTTATCGATGACTTGAGGCAGCCGTCCACCTTTGAGGTCTTCGGTGATAAGTTTGTCAGCCGAACCAGGGGACAGACCATCCCATCCGCCGAACCAATCGTCCGTGCAGCCGATGATAGAGACCACACATTTTGGGTCAGGACATGTCAGTCCGGAGGCATATTCAACGCGCGGCGCGACGCTTCGCTCGTCCGTGTAGAGGTCGCGGAAATAGTGTGGAATCTCGGCATCAAACACATCCCGGCACGCCTGAAGCGTGGCCTGGGCCAGCTCCGGCATAACGCGGTTTCCAAAACCTCCAGGAGTGGTTATGCCTTCGCAGCTCAAACCAACGTTCTTTAAGATTTTTAGTGCATAGCTCATATAGTCGGCCAATTCATCAACTGACTTGCCGACCGACCAATCCCAGTTTTCCATAAACCGTGCGCTTCGCTCTGGATACGGTCGCCCGGTCTTGGTGTCGATGACCCAGGTGTGGGTGACCATTTCAGGATGTATGTCCCAATCCGGCATCATAAACTCTCGCACCAGTTTGATGCTCTCCTCAAGCTCTTTTTTCGACCATCCTGGTATGTCGCGGTCCAGCCAGCCCACACAGGCCGGATAGGGCACCACACTGTACTTGCCTTTTATCTTGTGCTCCCGGCACCATTGGCCGAACTTGCGAATGAACGAATCCGGTATCTCGCGAGGCAGTTTTCTCCAGTCCTGCTTATAACTGTCAGGAAATACTTCGTGGAACTGTGGAATGCAAAAGTGCGCCAGGTTCACCAGGCACGTCGAATCATCGATGATAAGACTCACCGGCACACGGTCCTGCGGATTAAGGACTGTAACATCACCGGCCTGCTCCGGTCGCGATCCTTTTTCCTGGGCGCTGCTGCGTGAGTTATACAACCCGAATCCGATGGCTGCTGCCGAGACAGCTTCTTTCAAAAAATCGCGCCGGGTTTTCTTTACTTTCGTAAGCATATTATTATCTCCTTCTTTTGGTTCAAAATTTCTGACGTCAATGTTTTTGAGCCAGAAGCACGGTGTGTTTTGCCAAATCTTATATTGACACTATAAAACTTATCGAAAGGCCATTAAAAATCCAATGACATAAAGGATTGTACCAACAAGGTAGGAAAACCACATATTTGCGAATCTTACCGATGGGGTGGTTATTTGATATATGAAGCAGACTATGAGCATAAGTGCGGCAAATGCTTCTATGCTTATTCCCAATGCTTTCCTTGGATTCATCTCTTTCATATTGCTGCCTATAAAACTAACCAGAAAATCAACGTTAAAGCTATTCCCACGACCAATGATACGATGCTCCAGAATCGCCAGTCCATCAGCAATGTTGATTTTTGCTGCTCTTCTTCTTCGGTTCGCCAGCAAAGACCTCTCAATTTTTCTGCCGGATATGGTTTCGTAAAGTAACTGCCAAAAATGGTTACTAATGCGGTCAGGATTCCTCCTGCCCAACTGGCCCATACGAACGACCACCAATATGGTGTAAGAACCGGGCCAACGAACCTGTCCAGAACAAAGGCCGAGAGCGAACCTGCCAGCAAACCAATGAAAGCCGGCAGAGCAGTTGCTCTCCTGGAGAATATTCCAATCGCCAGGCTGGCGAAAAGCGGAAATTGTATATACGAAAGCACGGACTGCCACGCCTTGTACGCTGAGCCAAAAACCGGGTAAACTGTGGTAGCAAATAGTGTGCCGCCAATCAAAAGCAACAATACAGATGCCCTCCCAACCCAAAGATAGTGCACATCTGATTTATTCTTTACTAAAAATCTTTGGTATATATCTCTGGTCAAGACTGCTGACATAGAGGCCAATAGTGAGTCGCAGGATGACATTCCTGCCGCATAGAGCGCGGTAACCGCGGCGCCGGCGGCGCCAACCGGAAGCAATGTCGTGATGACTTTCGGCATAGCGTTATCCGAATTTTCTGTAATTAACTGCGGGAATAATACGGCTGCACAAAGACCGACAAGCCCCCATATAAATGTCATCGGATATTTCATAATGCTCCCGACCACCAGCGCTATCCTCGCATCCGCATCGCTCTTGCAGGCGAACGTCCTCTGCAGCGTATTCTGGTCGGTGCACCAATATGGCAAGCCAAGGGAGAGCGTGCCTATGAACATAGCCCCCCACCAGGTATCTGGGGTGCCTTCGGCCCTGCTCAATACTACGTGAAACATCTTCGCTGGTAAAGCAGAATGCAAACCGCTCCATCCGCCGACCGCCCGCAGGGAAAACGTGATTAATCCTGCAGCGCAGACCGTCATAATTATGAATTGGAAGACATCGGTTATCATTACGCTGGTCAAACCTCCGAGGAAACAGTAGGCGCCTGTCACGCCGGCAGCGATGAGCAGTGATAACCACGGAGGCCATCCGACAATCAATGATAGCGGAAGCGCCATCGTATAGATTACTACCCCCAAAGTGAGCGTCCTGACTATGATGAACAATACCCCCCACAGCGCCCTCATAGAAGAGTTGTATCTTTTTTCGATGAACTCGGGTATGGTATAGACCCCGCTTTTCCAGAAGTGTCTGATAAAAAACCACGCTGAGATAATGCAAGGAATGGCACACGCAGGCAGCCAATCGTAGTTCAGCCACGCCAGTCCGGTAGCCGCAACTATTCCTGTAACGCCTATGTAGGTCTCCGTCCCTATATCTGTCGCCTGCAAAGAACAGGCAGCTATCCACCACGGCATCTTTTTCCCGGCGAGGAAGAAATCCTTTTGCGATTTTATGTGGCCGGTGAAGTATGCGCCCAAACCAAAGACGATAACGAAGTAACCTATGACTATTGCGATATCGGGCCATGCAAGCATACAGTTTCCTCGAAAACAAGAATCTAATGTTGCTAAGGATTAATTATGATTTTCGTTTTCTCACTTTTTATATTCCATCCGTCTATGACCAGCAGGGGTTCTTCTGTTCCCAAATCTTCGATATTGAAATCAACCTTCAGGCGTCGTTTCTCTCCGGGAAGAAGGGGAAAATAGTTGTCTTGCCAGTAAATGGGCAGGACGAGGTCACCTGAAACACTTTTCTTTATCCTGGGATTTACCGCAAATGCCAAAGTTGAGGACGGATTTTGCAGGTCAACATAAACAAAACAGGTATTGTCTTTTTTCTCCACGCTGCAGGAAATATCCAAATCCACTTCGGCAAGATTATCTAAATCACTGAATTGAGCAGCTGCATCAGGTTGGGTGGATAACCAGTAGAAATTGGAAGAAACCAACTTATCTGAACTGTCTTTCAATTCAAGTTTTAGAAAATGGGTTTTACTCAGGTCTTTTGGCCGATCGACGGTAAATATCTTATTGCTGCTATCAGGCAGGATATCGGCAGTCGCGGTCCTGGAGTACCTTTTGGTCATATTCAAATCATACAGGGTCGCAGTGACCTCTGACTTTTCAAAATTCCGGTAATGATTATTGATAACGTAAATCGTGTCATTATCATAAGAATACTGGATGTGCAACGGCTCGCACGCTTTTTTTGTCCCATAGTACGCCCCTGTCGGAGCCAGGTACCAGTCAACGACGTTCCAGGACAGCGTTGTTGGCCAGGGGGCGTTGAATTTCCAGGTGAGAAGGAAAGTGCACTCATACTTATTTCTGCCAACGACCTCATGCAGGGCACGCATAGCTTCCATAGTCATTATCTGCGCTTTATACGAGAATTCATCGATATTCTTCGCCTCTCCGTAGCGCCGATTCAATAGCTTTGTAAATGAAGGAACAAGTTTGCCTTCTTCGTCTCCGTCGAGCCATGTCCCGGTGCAAATGGTATGGAATCGCCACGCGCTTTTACTCGGCGGCCACATATCGTTTTCTGACAGAAACTTGTGGAAATTCTCAACAAGAGCGACTTCTCCGCCGATGCCGCCTGAATAGGTGGCCCCGGATGCGTAGCTTCTTGGCAGGACGGTCCACTCGGTATTTGAATCTTGCCCATAATAGTAGGAAGGGGCCGAAAAATTCCAGGGCCCGCCGGTTCGTGTTCCGCCCATATCTGAGCGTGACTCTGCGGTCCCGCCTGACCCCGCTTGATAGGTTATATGCCCGGCGTAGCTGGCAATTAGTTTGCGATACCCCACATCGATATCACGTGATGGAGTTGTTTCATCGTGTCCAATAAAGTGGATAACAGAGGGGTGATTTCTTATTTCAAGCAGATGCTCCTTAAAACATTCCAATTGAAGTTTGTGGTCCCGCGTGTTTCTCGCAAATATCTCCGGCGCAATCATAATCCCATACTTGTCGCACATATCGTAGAATTCCGGCAGCTCTTTTATTGAGTATCCCTCTACCCGCATCAGGTTCCAGCTCATTTCCTTTGCGTATCGCAGCATCGACTCATACCGCCTGGTGGAAAAGCGCAGCAGAAGGTCGCTTGTCATCCATGTTCCGCCTCTTCCTAAGATGTTTTTCCCGTTGTACCGGATGACCCGCCATCCTTTTTTGTTGAGGAGTGTTGTTATTTCACGGGCCCCAAAATTGATAATCGTGCTGTCTGAAATCCCGCCATTTATTTCAAATTCAAGCTGCAGGTTGTAGAGGTTCTGCGGCCCCAAAGGATTTGGCCACCACAATCGAGGATTATTAATGTTAAGCTCACTGAACCTGTCCGGCAGAAATTCGACCTGTTTTGTTTCTCCGGGCTTCAGAGTTACAGTCTGGCAAACTACTATTCTTCCACCGCCACCTTTTGAAGTTCCACCCTGTGCAGTATTGTCTATATCTGATATGATGGCCCGTAAGATTCCTGTAACTTGCTTATTAGCCGCGTTGCTTGTCTGGCCTGAAATCCCCAGGTGTGCCACATCGGCAGATGGCAGGTCGAGTTTGGTGGTAACGTTTGGATGTTTTATTGTTACGGGGCCTGTTGCTCTGATATAAACGCTTCGCCATATTCCCATGTTGCCATCGGGAGGATAAGGGCAGTGGTCATCCCAGGAGCTTGTGCATTCCATATCGGTTTCTTTGTCGTTCTTTCCGCGAGATTGCGCTGGCGCAGTTATCTGGACGGCAAGATAATTGTTGCCGCTAATTACAGCATCAGTAACGTCGAAAGCAAAACGTCTGAACATTCCGACAACAGAGTTACTGTCGGCAATCCTTTTTCCATTCAACCAGATGTTCGCTTTGTAATTGATGCCGTCGAAATGCAGCCAGACTTTTTTGCCTGTATATTCTTGAGGTAAACGGAATTCGGTACGATACCAGTATGGAATCCTGAAGGGACTATTGTCGGGCATTGAATACCATATTCCATCCTGATAGCCGGGTATTTTTCGCAGGTTTTCACCAAAATATGGGTCAGGAAAAACACCATTCTTACACAATACCGCTAAAACTGTCGATGGCACAGATGCAGCATACCACCCATCTGGTTTGAATTTGCCGGTCGATACAATGTCACCGTTTTCTTTGACCTTATCACATGATTGTATTTCCCATCCTGCCGTTAAGAGCGGCTCACGCGAGGCGGACTCACCTTTTTCCTTTTGTTCAGCACAATTAGAAGGTGCTGTTGCAACGGTTAGTCCTACAATCAACATTGCGAGTGCTATTCTCATTGGTCGGCCTCATAAGTAACTTCGAATCCGGCAGTTTGTGGTCATTTTTGTGCTCAATTTCAGACGCGACTTCAACCTGGACACAGGTTAATTCGTTAGAAGCAACGGTCACAGGAGTTCGCTGATATTTTCCTTAATTTTTGCAATTGCAGCCACGATATCATCCATATCCGGCGCAGGCGACAGCAAAACCTGATGGGGAATGACTACTGTTTCTGCGCAAATCTTTTCTGTTACGGGGAACTTCTTATCTTTTATAGATATCTGCTTCCCATAATACGGACAGGTGAATGGGCATCCTTTAGGCCCCTTTTCGACTTGCTGAAATATCGGATTCTTTGACAAAGGCCAGGGGTAACCGATGTGACAAGGAATGCCCTCGGCATTTAACGCCTCAACAAAGTTATTCCTCGAAACGCCGGCAAACTCTTCCTTATCATACTGCAGAAGGTATAAGTAATAACCATTCACATCGGTATTTCCGTCACCAGGGACAGGACCTATGCCGTCAATATCTCTGAATTTCTTGGCCAGATAATGAGCATTCTGGTTTTTTCTTTTCAGTTGCTCATCGAGTCTTTCGAGCTGTGCTAAAAGCACGGCTGATTGGAGCTCCGTAATGCGGTAATTCATGGGGAAAACGTAATGGATATACCATGATTCTCCCTCGTGCCGTCCGCAACTACGGTATTGGATACACTTCTCAGCCAGTTCACTGTTGTTTGTGACAATAATTCCTCCTTCACCAGCGGTCATTGTTTTGCTTGCCTGAAAACTAAAGGTCGCGGCATCGCAAATAGAACCCAGTTTCTTACCTTTATAAATTGCACCATGCGCATGAGCAGCATCTGCGATGACGATGAGCTTATGTCTTTGGGCGATTTCAATAATCCTGTCCATATCACAAACAAATCCGCCGTAGTGCACGGGAATGATTGCCTTTGTTCTATCGGTGATTGCCCTCTCTATTTCATCCGGGTTAACGCACTGGGTATCGTAAATTGTATCAACCAAAACTGGAATCGCATTAACCGCGAGTACCGCACTTACTGTCGCGATGAAGGTCAGCGCCGGTACGATTACCTCATCTCCAACCCCAACACCCGCTGCGCGCAGCGCAATCTCTATAGCGACACTTCCGTTCGCGCACGCTACACCATAGCTGGCGTCGTGGTGCTGGGCGAATTTTTTTTCGAATTCCGCCGTTTTTGTACCCGGGTCTGCTCCCCGCATGCCCGCGAACCAGGCCCGGCTCCTAATCACTTCTTCAACATACTTCAGGTCTCGCTGGTCATAATAAGGCCAGGGGAAAAACTCTCTGGTTCTGACCTTATTTCCACCGTTGATTGCGAGTTTGGCCATTTGTCTATTCTTCCTTTAGCTGTCCCCGCGTCTTGCTGCCGCAAGACAGCAGCGGGGGCTGCCGACTAATAGAAAATACAGAACGAGAGCATCTCAAGCTGTTGACACTGCTGCACCTCTTAGTTTCGGTAAAATAACATACCTGTCCGGGAATTGCGAGTTTTCTCTGGCGGATTTTATTGCCCTGACGACTTAAATCCCTGACGGGCCAATAATTTAATAGAAAAACATTGACTCCGGGACGAATGGCGAACAAAATGCTGGGTGAGTGGTTAATGATGGAAAGATTCGTTCACTCATCGGGGAGTCCGGGGTTTTTATTGAAAGGAGCCGATTATGGCACAGCAGCCCATAAGGAAATTGCGGCCCACAAAGTCAGCTCAAGCCAGGAGCCAAAAAATCAATATTGCCATCATCGGGCTTGGGTTCGGAACGGAGTTTATTCCGATTTACCAGCGGCATCCTTACGCCAACCTGTATGCCATCTGCCAGCGCACCAGGCACAAGCTCGACGCGGTAGGTGACGCCTTTGGCGTGGAGAAGCGATACACCGACTACCGGAAATTGCTTAATGACCCCAACGTAGATGCGGTTCACATTAATACGCCCATTCCCGCCCACGCGTGGATGTCCATGGAGGGACTCAAAGCCGGCAAACACGTTGCATGCACCGTGCCGATGGCTACATCCATTGCTGAATGCAAGAAGATTGTTGAGCTGCAGCAGAGAACGGGTCGCAAATACATGATGATGGAAACCGTGGTTTACAGCCGAGAGTTTCTTTACATTCAGCAGTTGTACCGCAAGGGGGTGCTGGGCAGGATTCAATTCCTCCAGGCGAGTCATCAGCAGGATATGGATGGCTGGCCTGATTACTGGCCTGGACTGCCCCCGATGTGGTACGCCACGCACTGCGTCGGCCCCGTCTGCGCGCTGCCCAATCTCGCGGCTGAATACGTTTCATGTTTTGGTTCGGGAACGATACGCAAGAAATTGATAGACCGCTACGGTTCACCGTTCGCGGTCGAGACCACGCACATCAAGTTCAAGGACTCCGACCTTAGCGCGAGGATATATCGCTCGCTTTTTGACGTGGCACGGCAGTATCGCGAGAGCTTCGACGTTTACGGTTCCAATGTATCCATCGAATGGCCCCTGACCGAGCGTGAGCTGCTGGTGATGCATCGTGCCAAGCTTCCGGAGACGAATATTCCCAAGCTGGTCAAAGCGCCCGACTATGCCAGGCGTTTGCCAGGACCGATACGGCAGTTCACAACGAAGGGTGTTTACGACCTGGCAAAGCACACGCATTTGAGCTTCACCCAGGGTTCAGGCCACGGTGGTTCCCATCCGCATCTGGCGCACGAATTCATAATGGCATTGGTCGAGGGCCGGGACCCATTCCCCAATGCCAAACAGTCGGCTAACTGGACGTGTGTAGGGCTTTGCGCGCATCAGTCAGCCCTTAAGGGCGGTGCGATTGTGAAGTTACCAGCGTTCACGCTGTAAGCAGGGCAAGGGCCTTTCTTGTGGGCACACAGACCGGTCCCATTCGACCGAAAATTCGAAGCACTAAATTCGAAATTCCAAACAAAATCGAATTACCAAAATTCGAATGACCAAAACAGTCTGGAACATTTGAAACTTTGGATTTTGAATTTGTCCCTCGACTTTGCTCGGGATGGTGAGTCCACCAGAATGTTTTGGTGGATCGAACCATTTCTTATTTCGATATTAGGATTTCGGATTTCCCACGAAGTGGGTCCACATTAAGATCGCTTCTGTTTTCTTCAACACAAAGCCTCATATTATCTCATTTTCGCAGACGCCGAACGATGCCGGAAAAATTACCAGCAGGGCAAAAGTTCAAATGGCCGCGCATAGACGTCCCAACCAGGTGCATAGAATGCGTTGACGTCCCTTACTTTATGGTGTATATAGCTCACAATCGTGCTTTTATTCCGCCGTTCATAGTAAAGTGGTTCTCTGTGGAAGGGTCAAAAAAGATGAGCTCTAACAAGCTGGCTGTTGAGGGTGGGCCAAAGGCCGTTCCGCAGCTCGGCCCGCTCCCTACCAAGATTGGGCAGGAGGAGCTGTTGGAAATCATCTCTATGTGGGAGTTCAGCGGTAACAATGCAGAGAAGCTGGCGAGGATTGTTAATGGCGACCCATCTGTCAAAGGGCCGCATCTGTTCAGGTATTATAACCCAAAGCCCAGCAAAGTTGCAGCGGCGGAAGCAGCAATGAAAGATTTGACAGGGACGAAGTATTGTCTTGCCGTCAACTCCTGCACATCGGCACTGGTTGCGGCATATAGGGCATTGGGTATCGGGGCAGGTGACGAGGTGATTGTTCCGGGTTACACGTTTTTTGCTACTGCTGCTACTGTTGCATCCTCGAACGCTATTCCCGTTATTATTGACATCGACGACTCGCTTTGTATGGACCCCGAAAAGGTCGAAAAGGCAATAACCAGGCGGACTAAAGCCGTTGTCCCCGTGCACATGCGGGGGGCGCCGGCTCAAATGGACGCTATTATGGATATTGCCGACAAGAAGGGAATACCGGTGGTTGAGGACGTTGCCCAGGCGGGGGGTGGTTCATTTCACGGCAAGCGTCTCGGAAGTATAGGTGCAATGGGGTGTTTTAGCTTTGATTACTACAAAGTAATAGTGAGCGGTGAGGGCGGCTTTGTAACCACCGATAACGAATGGCTATACACGCGGGCACAAAGCTGGCACGACTGCGCAGCTTGCTGGCGGCCTGACAGGTTTGCCAGGGAAAGGAAAGAAGGAGAGCTATTTTGTGGCGAGAACTACCGGATGAGCGAGCTGGAAGGCGCGGTCGCATTAGCCCAGATACGAAAGGCAGATAAAATGCTCGCCGGTTACCGTCGCGCCAAAAAGCTCATTAAGGAGGCCATTGAAGAGTTCCAGCATCTTCATTTTCGTCGCATCACTGACACGGCAGGTGACACGGCAATCTGCCTGGTTATGTTTATGCCGGATGTCGAAACTGCCAGAAAATCGCTCAAGGCAATGCAGGCAGAAGGAGTGCCGGCAGGCGGAATATATGATTCAACAATAAGGGATTGGCATATTTACAGGTACTGGGAACACATTCTTGATAAAAAAGCTGTAGCGGCAGACGGATTGCCTTGGAGCGCCGTGCCGGAGGACGAACTTCCCAAATACTCGCAGGATACGTGTCATCGTGCGATTGATTTATTGTCCCGTGCAATTATGGTAGATATAAATTACAATTATTCACAGGGCGACTGTGCAGCAATCGCCGAGGGAATAAACAAGGTCCTTCGGGCATATTTGAGGTAGCTGGTTTTGAAGGGAACATCAAAATGGAGTTGGGTCTGTGTATAGAGATGGCGTTTTCGAAGCTGCCTTTTGAGCGAAGATTTGCCGAAGCAGCGCAGTTAGGATTCAAAAACGTTGAGATGTGGTTTGTGCGTGATTTCAGCTATAACGGCACGGCTGAGGAATTAGCCGGGATAGCTGAAAGGAATAACGTCAGGATTACGAACACCGTAATCGGCTCTCCCGACGGCTCCCTCGGAGGCGGGCTGACAAACCCTGCCAACCGCAGGCAGTGGCTCGACAGGGTGAAAATGACGATTGAATTCAATAAGAAAGCAGCCATACCGGCTACTATCGTATGTACAGGGAACGTGATAAATGGAATGGGCCGGCAACAGATGATGCGCTCGGTGCTGGAAGGGTTGAAACGAACCGTTGAGATTGCAGAAGAGGCCGGCGTGACGCTGCTGCTGGAACCGCTTAATGACAGGTATGACCACCCGGACTATTTCTGCACAAGCAGTGACCAGGCCGCTCAGATATGCAGGAAGATTGCCTCCTCGCGATTGAAAATGCTTTTTGATTGTTACCACATGCAAATAATGGAAGGCGACCTGGTTAAGCACATCGAAAGAAATATTGACGTAATTGGTCACTTTCATTCGGCCGCTGTGCCGGGCAGAGGTGAGCTTTATCAGGGTGAAGTAAATTATCCATTTGTGCTTAGCCGGATAGAGAAGTTGGGGTACAAAGGCATTTTTGGCCTGGAATATGTCCCGTCAATTGATGATGAGGCGTCTCTTAAGAAGACTCTGGAATATCTAAGAACTTAATCTGGCCCGCCCTTTTAGGCGGACAGGAAAAAGTGGTTAGTGCACTGAATCACCTAAACTTACAACTTGCGAGATTTGGCTTGAACCCTGTGACCGGAGGACCTGTCTGAGTGAATCTTAGCATTGCAGATTACGCGGTTTTCGCAGGTTACCTGATTGGTGTTACGGCTTTAGGTCTGTGGGTTGCAAGGCGTGAAAAACCAACCATCGCAGATTACTTTCGGGCCGGTGACAAGCTGCCGTGGTTTGCGATAGGGTTCTCGCTCGTAGCCACAAGTATCTCAACCGAGCAGTTTGTCGGAGAGGTTGGGTATGCATATCGTTACGGCTTAGCGGTCGCTAACTGGGAGTGGGGCATTTTCCCGGCCCTGACGATTATGCTCGCCTTTTTTGTCCCCTTCTATATACGGCGAAGAATAAGCACTATGCCTGAATATCTCGAACACCGTTTCGGATTATCGAGCAGGGCGGTGTTTGCCCTTATCACGGTTCTTTCTTATGCTTTCATAAACTTGCCCGGGGTTTTTTACTCCGGCGGGCTGGCAATGCACTCAATCTTCGGCATCAATCTCTGGGTGGCGGTTGTAATTCTTGCTGTTTTTACTGGCGCATATACAATCGCAGGAGGACTGGCGTCGGTAGTGTGGACCGACGTGCTGCAGGCGATACTATTGCTGGTCAGCGGGTTGCTGGTTTTTTTCCTCGGACTTGACAGAGCAGGCGGCTGGGACGCCGTCCGAGGGACGGGAGACCGTGCCCACCTGATTTTATCGGCTAATCATCCCAAATTGCCCTGGACAGGAATGGTTGTGCTTTTTCTGTCCACGAACGTCTGGTATTACGCAACCAACCAATATATAAACCAGCGTGTGCTGGGGGCAAAGAACGAGTGGCACGCGAGGGCAGGCGTCTTGTTCGCAGCTTTTCTTGGCATATTTCTTACTTTTGCAGTATGTATGCCCGGTTTGATAGCATATCGGCTTTTTCCGAACCTTGAAAATCCTGATGAGGCATACCCGCGGCTTGTAAGTGAAGTGACCGGCGCACTTGGGTTTGGACTTCGAGGGTTGGTCTTTGCGGGATTGGTTGGAGCAATAATGTCAACTATAGACTCGTTGATAAATTCCTGCGCAACGGTGCTGACGATGGACTTTTACCAGCGGTTCTGGAAAAAACAGGGTAAAGAGAAGGAGCTGATTCGTTTCGGGCAGATATCCTCGGGTTTTGTATTGCTGATAGGAGTATTATGGTCGCCGATTGTGGGGCGATGGGAGTCGATTTTTGCCTACTTCCAGGAATGCTGGTTTTTTATGGCTGTGCCGATAGTTGTGGTCTTTGTCTCCGCATTGCTTTGGCCAAGAGCAAACAATTTTTCGGCCACAGCCACCTTGCTGCTCTGTGTACCTCTTACTATGTTGCCGGTGCTAATGCATCAGTTGAAGATTGAGATTAATTCTTACAATATGGCTGGGCTTCTTCTGATTCCTGTTACTGGCTTTCACATTCTTATGGCGTATCTCACCCCTGCGCCGGACCGACAGAAGGTTGCCCGATGGATATGGAAGCCTTCGATGGTTTGGCTGGAAAGCCCCCAAGCCGCCCGGCGGTGGTACAGGAATCTGCTGTTATGGTGGATAGTTCTTTTAGTCATTTTTGTAGGGATATATGTGTGGTTCTGGTGAAATTTGTGAGGGATGAACCAGTGAAACTGAAATCTTTGGAAGTTTTGTCCGAGTCGGAAATCAAACATATTCACGTTGCGACGCTTGATATTCTCTCCGATTGCGGCGTTAAGGTCCTCTGTCGTGACATGCTCGACTTCCTGATGCGCAAGGGCCTGATTGTGGATGAGCAGTCTCAGAGGGTCCGTTTTCCCAAAAGCTGCATTGAAGACACGTTGAGCAAAATCCCGCATCAGTTTGAAGTCTTTGACCGCAATGGGAACTTTGTGTTTGTGCTGGGGGACAGGCAGCCGAAGATTGCGGCTGGTCATAACGCTGTGTTCTGGGTTGATTCGGACACGGGCGAAACTCGGCCAAGCACGGTGGCTGACGTCGAGCTTTTTGCGCGGATATGTCACGAGCTCGACGTTATCGACATGATAGGCATTCCGACTATGCCGCAGGATGTGCCGGAACCGAGATCGAGTCTGCTGTATGGGGTCAGGGCCTGTATCGAAAACAGCACCAAACCCATCTACTTCTCGACGGACAACCTCAAAGTCAACAAAGCGTGTATCGATATGCTTCGGGCAGCTTTTGAGGGGAATTTTGAAGAGCAGGTTTATGGCGTTACACAGCTTTCCCCTACCAGCCCGCTTTATTGGGAACGGGGCGTGTGTGAGGCATTGATGGATACAGTTAATACCGGCGTTCCCATTGCTGTGCTGCCGGAGCCGAACGCAGGGGTTTCGGCGCCATACACGCTGGCGGGCTTACTGACAATGAACAATGCCGAATGCCTCAGCGGTCTGGCGATGATTCAATTGCTCAAACCGGGCCACAAAGTGATGTATGCCAATTCGTGGACAGTAACTAATATGACAAGCGGGGCTGCATTGGTTGGCTCTGTTGAAACGACGGTATGCCGTATCGCCGCCGCTCAATTGGCAAAGTTTTACAACGTGCCGTCTCACACCACGGCGCCAAATTCCGACAATCATTCCCATGATGAACAAAATGCCTGGGAAAAAACCTTCAGCCAATTCTGTGCGATTGCAGCAGGGCACGACCTGATAGTGAACTGCGGGATGTTTGCTACAGGCTTGACATGCAGCCACGAGCAGTTGCTGATGGATGCCGAGATTTCTGCGCTGGCCAAACGCATTGCCGCCGGCGTTAACGTAACCGACGAAACGATTGCGGGCGACCTTATGAAGAAAACCGGACCGCAGGGAGAAACCTATTTGACAACTGAACACACCCTGAAATGGTTACGAAGCGGGGAGTATATAAGGCCAGGCTTGTCTGTCAGCGGGCCAAGGGCGTTGTGGGAGCAGCAAGGGTCAATGGACACATACCAGTTGGCACGCGAGAAAACCAGGAAGTATAGAAACCAGCTAAAAGCACCGTTTTTGCCGATTGAGGCGTGTGCCAGACTGGACGAAATAATGGACTCTTTTTAGTCTAATGGAGATAAGTATAGTGGCCCGGGAGGTTTTGGGGTGGTCCTCGGCGTCGAAGATAAGCCGCTGGCTACTCTTGTGAGCTATGCCTGTCATCCGGAAGTGATCGGGCCGGACCAGGGAATGGGAGGATGTCTCGGTTGTCGCTGTTGGACCCGCAAAACCACGCCCGGCAGGATTCGAACCTGCGACCTACGGATTAGAAATCCGTTGCTCTATCCAACTGAGCTACGGGCGCAGCTTATCTTACTATAATGTCTTGCAATCAAATATCAACTGTGCAATTTTACGGTATGCCCATTCCAGACCTATTTTACGTATCCAGCCGGGTGCCCATCTGATATTGCCGCTGTAGTAGCTGACTACCGACCTATTTTCTCAACCAGTACTCACAGTTGAGCAGTATCCGGGCCAAGAAAACCTGCCATAGCACGTTCGACCGAGAGAATCCTGCTCCGCATCTGGTCGTGATTCACACCGTCTTCGGGTGACCAGCGTTTGAGCGATGGTTCGATGGTAGGGTTACCATCAAGCAGACTCAATACGGGAGGCCGGTTTTCTTTGGTAGTAGAAGGATTTTGTAGTCTTCGATCATTCCAAGCATAGTGGAGAATGAGTAATTCTGAAAGAGCCATTTGAGCTTGGGCAGCGTGCTTTTCAGACCGACATAACATTTGAACCGACGCGACAAAGGCAGTGACAGACGCGGCTGGTCAGGGTCAATCTCACGCGGGTGAATATAGACGACCAACGGTTGTCCTGCCGTTTCTAATCGGTCTATCCCCCACTTGATCATTCGCTTACTCGCTAACCTTAAATACCCTCCGCCAAAGAGACTGAGTCTGCGACCGAGGACTCGTACCACCGATGTAGGAATCTCACACAACTCCCCATTCTTTGTTAAGATGATATGTGGAAGCAGAGTAGCATGCGCCTGACCACCATGTCCCCTGTGAGCAGGGAAGACACTTGCATCGTATAAGTAACCGGTTTCCCGTATTATATCAAACGCCCAAGGCGTCGTATCGAGAATACCAAAACCTGGAGCCCGAAAGCCTGCTACTTCCTTACCTGTAATATCCTCAAGCACCGACTTGGCGCGGCTGATGTCATTACGGAATAGCCGCTCACCCACCCTGTACGGTAACAAATGGGCATAGCCATGACTCGCAATCTCATGGCCTTCACTTAGGCATCGCCTCAACAAGCCCCTGTGTCGTGATGCAACCCAGCCCAGCCAGAATAAGGTCGCCTTGACTCCGTAGGTAGCGAGCAGGTCAAGGATTCGCTCCATGTTCTGGTCCACCCGAGTCTCAAGACCTGACCAGTGTTCTATCGATGGAACAGCGTTGCTATCAAGAATATGGAACCAATCCTCAACATCGACAGTGAACGAATTCAACAGGCGGTCTGCTCCCATCAGAAGAAACGTTTCCCCTTGGCAAGAAATTCCCTTCTGTGTGCCGCAGTCGGGAAAGAATAGTAGGTTGAACGTTCTTCGACATTTGGCCTTCGAGTTATGGTCCCTTGCTCGATTTGGTGTACTGCTTCGACCAGTACCTGCGCTCCGGCCCTCTTCGTCTTGCGCACAAGCGAGTCCCAAGTTTCTTCTGGACTTATTTCAACCTCTGTTTGAATCAGAATATCGCCGTCATCAAGCTTTGCTGCCAGATCATGAACGGTCACTGCCGTTTTGGCCTCACTATTATGAAGAACCCAGAACGCAGGCATGAGACCTCGGTATTTGGGCAGAGGAGACCCATGAACGTTGATGCACCCTTTGGGAATCCTATCACGGATTTTCTGACCGATTATCTGTGGGCAAGATAGCGAGATAAGCAGTTCAGGCTCATGCAGATCTATGATCCTGTGGAAATCGCTGCTATTGACCTTGGGGATCCTGTAAAACGGTATGCCAAATGCTCTCGCCACATGACTAATCGAGAGAAATGGGCCATTTTTGTTTGGCCTGCTCACTAAGATCAGCAACTTTTGTCGGAGAACACGCGCCGCCAAAATCATAGTTCCAGTTACACCGAATAGCCCTATGTGCTTTACTAGACCTCTCATTGCCCCTCCGTGTGTGCTCATCGCAGGGGATGACACGATACACACGATATTCTGGCTGAGCTCACGGCATACGTAGGCTAATGAAGCGGGTAGATAAAGGTTGTCTTCTTGAGTCAAGATTATCAGTCGCATACGAAGACCTCAGCCAATCTTTATCTCTCTCCATGAAACAGTCTCTCTCGGAAGACTTCTGCCATGAAAAGCGGATAACACGCCTGTCTTTTCAGTCGCTTGGGTTCCTTTATTAGGCGGTAGAGAAATTCCATCCCAATGACACGGAACACCTTAGGCGCTCTTGGCGCCAGCCCGGCAACCACGTTAAAGCTGCCTCCGACTCCCATGAGAAGTGGAGACTCCAAGCGATCTCGATACCTGTTTATCCACTTCTCTTGCTTGGGCGAACCCAGTGCAACAAACAGCATATCGGTGCCCAAATCATTGACCCTCTTCACTACCTCATCGTGTCCATCACAATGTTGTAGGCCATCAAGTCAAATCTGATTCCAAGGATATCACACTTTTTTGCTTGAATAGTTTGCTCTTTCTCAAAGACATGCCTCTATCGACAAACAGCTTAAGACCTACTATTTACTCCCCCTGGCCCAAGTTCAATGGCCTTTTCGTTTGCTTTTTAGTTGCCTTTAACACAACATCCCAGTATAAGGGCCTTAGGAACGGTATGTGCCATAAGACATCATCAAAAAATTTCAAAAGTCTCGTAGAAATACAATATACCAATGGTAAATTTATAATTACTTTAAAGAATTCGCTACTCACATCCAAAAAATGGAACTCTTTCTTTTCCAGGTTGCCAAAAATATTTTTAAGAAGATGAATATCCTTCGACACTAATGGATGTTCAGTTGGTGTCCTATCTGTTTCTTTATTTCTTATGAATCTTCTACCAAATTCAACAAAAGGATTATATTTTTGTGGTTCCACAAGTATAATAAAACCACCTTTTTTTAGGACTCTATAAGCTTCTAAACAGAACTGTTTTAAATCAGGAAGATGATGGGCTGTGCGAAAACCAACAATTGAATCGAATGTTTCTTCGCTAAATTGCAATTCACAAGCGTTCATAACGCGAAAGTCCACAGACAAACCGTTGTTTGCGGCCCTTCGTTTACAACCGTCTATTAGTTCAGGCGAAATATCTATGCTGGTAACAATTGCTCCTCTTTTAGCTAAATTTAATGCGCAGTTTCCGTGACCTGAACCAATGTCTAAAATTCGTTTGCCATTAACATTCCCAAGAAGCTTTCGAAAATGGATTTCCACTGGGGGCAGCTTTCCTTTTCCATAACTCATAAACTCGGAAACGCCTTCATTCCAGTCTAAGGTTTTGGCATAGCTGTCATGAAAATTCCGTTCAATTTCTAAAAAGGCTTTTTGATCCATATTAGTTACTCCTAACCTGATTAGGATTGATCAGATAAACGGAAATAATTCCGTAAAAGGCTTTTTCGCTCTTGAATGCCTCGACTGCTTCCTTTGGCACCTCTACTTGCTTTCGTTCCTGATGGGTTTCTTGGCCCAAATTCAATGGCCTTTTCGTAAACAGCCATGAGACGCTCGTAATATTTTTCCGGTGAGTATTCCCGTGATACCCTCTACACCTTCAGGCCCTCGAGATACAAGGATCCAGGTTTATATATCGTACCGTCCTCATTAGTGTCGAGATCAAACCTCGTCCACCCCTCAATCCTGCTGCTCTGGGCGGTGACAACCTTGAGTTCCTTAAAGCCACAATTAGACAGAAGCGCAGTTAAAGTGTACTTGTCGTACATCCAGCGATGCAACTCCCCTTGTTTTCTTGCGTCCCCCCGAAAAACCTTATCTAATTGGCACACGAAACCACGACCGATGCGGTCTGTGAATCGCTGATCAGGCCCATGGAGGCGAGTGGATTGGCAACCACTGAATGGAGCCATCGCCCCATCTCTGGAATGGATGTGTATCTGCGTACTTTCAACCGTTCCTTGATTTCCTTCGGCTTTGCCTGCACGCGTTTCCTCATTGGCAGCCGGAGAAACACGAAATTCCAAAGGGCTACTCTACCCCGTCCAAAGGCCAAAGCAGGTACGACATTGCCGGCGCTCGTTTGCGCGAATGTCTGTTCGTACGTAGGTATTAACCCTGTTCCATCAGCCCAATTTAGCCAGAATAAGAGTTTCAGCAAAGTAACTTAGGAACTTTATAGACCTCTGCACATTTCACTAATTAGCGACCTGTAAGCTTCGCACACCTTATTCCAATTGTATTTGACTTCCAGGACCCTCTTATAAAAAGCTTGCATTTCTGCTACGTCGAGACCCACGGTCCCCATTTCGTACTTTCTGATGAGCAAGGATAATCCGTCTGAGGTATTAAAATACAGTCCCCATTCGCCAAGCACTTCTCTATTAAAAGGGACATCATACGCGAAGATCGGGTTGAAGGCTGCGATAGCTTCCAAGAGAGAGGGATTTGTTCCACCTACCGAATGACCGTGGAAATATGCAGCAGCATTTTTCCGCAAAGCAAACAAACGATTTCTCTCATAGATGGGGCCCTTATAGACTAATCTCTCGTTATTAAGATAGGACGAAGGCAGTTTATCTGCAACAACTACGAGTTTGTGCTGGCTACCCGATTCAAGATATCCGTCTATCATCTTTTGAAAGTTATTCTCCGGGACGTATCTGCCCACTATGATATAGTAACTCCCTTTTTCAACACCAAAAGCTCTTTTTACGCTTTTCCACTCTTTTTCAAAATCTTTTGGGACTTCAGCACCATAGGGTATGTAAATTGCTTTTCTACGATATGTCCTATATAAGTATCGTCCAATTGCTTCAGAATCTGCGACAACTTCGTCAGCTTGCTTTATTCCAACAAACTCAAGAGCTTTTGAAAGAGTCCTGCCCAACGCGTAATATTTGTCTCTTCTGCACTCAAGCCCATCAGTATTTAGAATGACTTTAATTCCAAATAACTTCAGAAGCCATATTAAGTGCGCGCCAGTTAATCCCAACAACAGAACAACATCCGGCTTACATTTAAACACTGCGTGTAATATTGATTTGGTACTTAAACTCAGCTTTTCCAAAACTGTTGATTTGAACGCCTTAATAAAGACCCTCTTGACAGGTATGGCAACCTCTTTTAAAGCAGGATCATCTATAGCATACACCGTTACATCAAGTCCTTTTTCAACGAGCCAGATTGATAGTTTTTCCGCACATATTTCCCATCCCCCATATCGAGCGGGGATACCTCTTGAACCAATAATAGCTATTTTCATAACTCAGATTCCTTTGATGTGACCCCCCTAAAACTGTACCATTGTGGATTAGAGGGTATCCGATAAGATTTGTCCGCCATTCGTCTGGCGGATTGGTTGGTTTAATGAAAGGATGCCCAAATGAAACGCAGGTTACACACGCCGGAACAGATCATTAGCAAGTTAAGAGAAGCGGATGCACAAATAGCTGCCGGCAGCGGTGTTGAGGAGGTTTGCAAGCAGCTTGGCATCAGCGATGCGACGTACTACAACTGGCGAAGGCGGTACGGCCAGATGAAGCTCGACCAGGTCAAGCGCACAAAGCTATGTAAATGTTTTTATGAAACGATATGTTAGATTTCTTCATATACCTTAAAGACCGTTTTGGCAGATTTATACCAACTGAATTTCTTTGCCTGGGTAATGCTCAAGTTAGATAATCTCACCCTCTCACGTGGATTCTCACATAGATATTCTATCACCTGAGCCATTAAATCGACATTAGTTGTATCGACGGAAATTCCAGCTTCGTTGACTATTTCAGGTAATGAAGTCTTGTTTGAAGTAACGACAGGCAACCCACAGGCCATCGCCTCCAATACAGGAATTCCAAATCCTTCTGCTACCGAAGGATAAACAAAGAATTCCGCTAAGTTATAAAATATGGCAAGTTCTTTATCATTAACATTTTCCAAGATTTTTATCCGATTGGGAACGTTTGTATTTTTTATTTCATTAAATATTTTGTCATAGCCAAAATGCCTTTGTCCAATCATAACCAGGTCATATTCAAGGTTTTTTTTCTGCATCACCATATTAAAGGCCTTAACCAAAGAAACATGATTTTTCCTCGGTTCTAATCTCCCTACCGTTAGAATTATTCTATTTTTTAGATTGTATTTCTTTCTAATTTTATCTTTAGCCTCAGCACTATGGTTTGGATGAAATACATTAAAGTCAATACCATTATATGTGACTTCAATTTTATCTTCTGAAATACCATATTTATCAACAATCTCCTGCTTACAGAAGTGTGAGACCGTAAATATTTTTTCTGCCCTTTTAGCAGATCTTTTTACCAGCCATTTGGATCTAAAAATAAAGAATGGAGAAAAATAATCAGGATAAGACTCGAAAAGTATATCATGAATGGTTACAATTTCCTTTGAATGTGAAAATATGGGAGAAATATACTGTGAGTGAAAAATATCCAAACCATCTTTTAGCTCAAAATAAGGAATATTGAGGGCCAATCTTCCTATAGGATTTTTAAGATGATATTTTCGGAATATCACATTATTAGATTTCAAAGTCAGAACCCTCTTGGAATCTTCTACGCTATTGGTGTAAAGATAGTATTGATTACGGTCGTCTATGCTCAGGAGGCTAAGAATTATGTTTTTAAGGTAGGTTCGAATACCTTGATGGAAATTATTAAAAACGTGAATATCAATTCCTATTTTTTTCATCTAATAATTCTCCCCTCCCATAAAGCTGGATAATAATACGTACTATCAATGTAAGGGGTACTGTAAAAAATGCGAAATTATCGAGAGGATGAAAGGTGATATGACCTTACCCTATTTATTATACCACTACAAATTAGAGCATCCAGCGTCAATGCCACCTGAGAAGCGGCCGGATTTTTTTGTCAATAGCTTTGAAGCTGCATTTTCTGCTTTATATTCACTTTTCTAATCCAGCGGGAGTTCCCCTCCTGTAAAGGCGCAGGAGGCTACCCTCTTCATGAATTAGCATAGACGGATTTTGCTTCTTGTCATTCCTTGTCATTTTTGCCAAATTAATAGTCGCCATGGTTAAGCTGATGTGAACCCAAAACATATTTAGCAAGAAATGATCGTCAACCATATTTACAGAAAGTAAAGCCAGACAACTAGAAAACATACCTATTAAATATCCCTTTAATCTATGGTCTATCGGAAAATAGATTACCCTTAGGCCTTGCCAGAAGATTGTCAGCCATATTAGGATCACTGAAAATAAGCCAAAAATGCCAACGTCGTGCAATGATCGGACAAAAACATTGCCGATCCATCCCAAATAGTCCCCCATGCTGCCTGGGCCGTTTCCGAGAAGCAAATGTGCTTGCCAATTTTGCAAGGCTTCCACGCATACCGTCAAACGAAATTGGCCAGTACCTTCTTTAAAATCAAGAATACGTGAAGCCCGGTGTACCATCATTTCGTATATCCCACCCACTTCGTATGTCCTGCCAGGCAATCCCCAATTCAAGAGTCCAATCACAATTGCAATACCGGTTATCCAACCGAGAGACCTGCGCGCGAAAATCGCCCTCTGTTTTTGGTTCGCTAAGAGAAACCAGCTACATGTTATGCCTATCAAAGCACTTAACCAAGCCGATCTCTTGAATGATAATAACATAGCAAGAAGAAATAGCAGAATGTAGAGGTATTGTCTGTTAAAGGAGAATAAGGCAGATCGGACACTCAAATGACTAATCATGATAATCGCAAACAACATCATTTGTATACCAAAATGGTCACCCGCTTCATGTTGAGTTCCACATATACGACCTCCCAATTCTCCGGTAGCGACAACCGATTCATACCCAAATCCTACCAGTGCGATATAACCCAATAAACCAACTACAGCGGAAATAACCCCAACTTCAATGTAAAATCTCATTACTCGCTCATAAAGCTCCCTTTTTTGGAGTATATCTACCATGGCAATGACTGGACTAAATAGCACTACTAGCATCAAACATAGTTGCAAACTTTTGTGAGGATCCGGTGCGTTCAGCAGAGCAGATATAATGCTAAAACCAATGTAAAGGAGAAAAGGTATAATTAAAGGGTTGGGTAATGCCCCTTCAATTTTACTTTTATATTTCTTTACTAATAACCATTTTATAACTAAAAAAGCTCCCACAACCTGGCTTGGTCTAATGGTAAATGAGAGAACCTCCCAATGGAACTTATCAAGGAATATGGATAGAATAAAGAGGAATGGAATAAATCTTAGGGGTATGCTAAGTAACAATAAGATGCTAAGTACCGCGCCAACGATAGCCCACGAAATCGGATTCTCCATGTCTTTAGCTCCGCTCTTCTATCAGAATGACCAAAACATCGATCTATTCTTGGTTTAATCCCTTCTTCACACTCGAAGGGAAAACCTTATCTACTATTGGGAATTGTGCCCTCTTTAGGTTCGCCAGAACCTCCACAGAACACGCTAGCAGCGCCCCGTATGGGGCACTGACTATTGTGCGTTTCTGTGTTTCAAACTGGCGATTTGAAGAGGAACGCCAAAAGTTCAGTGAACTTCGATATTCAATTGTCGATTGAATTATATTTCTTCCATAAAAGATTAGGCAAGCTTATGCGCCAAGAATAACGTGGTGCTAACGAAACAGCAAAAGCGGACGGCTGGATTTCTCGAGATGTCTGTCTTCCACTATCTGGAACTTTATCCGGACCATCCTCCTCATTCGCCTGAAGCGCTTTGGGCCGGAGCATTAGTTGTTTTTATTGGTTATCTCACTTGAGCTTGTCAGTCACGTTGATAAACTTGTAAATATGACGAGTGTCCGAGACGTAACTCTCATCCGGCAATAGCTCAAGTTCTGTGCCAAAGTAGAGATTGAAGATTATCCGAAAAGAATTAACTGGCGTAATAGATGGATACAAGGCGTCCGTGTTTACATTGGGCAAGTAATACGCATTTAATATTCCCATTTTCTCCCTAATCTGAGTGTTACTGGCAGATCCCCAATCAAAACCGCTAAACATTGTTCGGTTTTGTGGTTGTGGGTATGGGCCTTCGTCCGATTGCACAATGATGATTGGCTGAGGATCCGAGTCCGACTGTAGTTTGCTAATTAACGCCTTCATTTTCTTATTTATGAATACTATCTGAGTTAAGAAGTTTTCTCTATCGCTTCTTTGGCTTGCTTTCTCGGGTGTTAGAAAATTTCCGTTTTCATCAAAGACATACGGGGGATGCGTAACAAGAAAATGAGCATAAGCAAAATTCGGGCTCTTTATGCTTGGCAGTAGTGAGAGTTTATCAAATTGATAATGTTCTCTCCTGTATTTCTCCCTGTCAATATCTATAATTCCGAGTAGCAGGGTTATAGGGTATAACATTGTTTTTTTGTATACCAACATCCAAAACAATACATTGACATTCATGTCAGCATGGTTGTTACTCGTTGGATACCATTCTGAGCCAAAATGTATGAACTTATAGCCTTTTGATTTCAAAAACCGCCAAACTCGATTATCGTCCAGCATCGCATAGATTGGCATCCAGTTATCTGTCTTCTCTTCCTGCTCTTTGCCCAGGTAAGTAATATACTTCATATTTAAAGAGGATGCCAACGATTGAGGGGTGCATTGATAATTAGCATTACTCTGCGATGCCACATAGAATCCATGACGCGCCAAATAGTCAACAAACTCGCTGTTATCAAAATCATATACTTCCCTCAAAGTGGCCGCACTTGGATATCTGTCTAAGATAATATAGTAAATATCAGGCAACCGACTGCTTGCCGCGGGAGCAGCGGTGTGGCTCTCTATGTTTTCCGAGTTTATAGTGTTATTTCCGTATGTTGAGTTCCTTAACTTGTAAACCGCGATATTTGTGAGGGATATTATGATAAGAGTCGCTGATACAATGTTTAAAACTCCTGTAGTCTTGCTTAAATTCCTGCGTGTTCTCTTAATAAGAAATTCGCTATAAGCCAGACCGCACATCATAATAGGCATCAGACCGGCGTGTATATGACGGGTTGAGCATAATGGTAACAGTCGCGTTATTGCCCCAAAAATAGGACCATACGCAAACAGGAAAACAAAAAAGACCGATGCCCCGAATCCTACCTTAGCAATATCCCCGAAAAAAAACCACAAGAGCAATATCACAATGACCGCCAAGCACAACGAGATTACCGTTGGTAATAGAACCTCAGCAAATAGAACTTGGTTTATATTGTGAGCATAAAGGAATATAATTGGAAACGCGGCAAACAAAAACGGATGTAAGAGATGCCATTTCTTACTGCTCATCTGGCGTTACCTCCTTGCCTGCATAAGGAATAGCGTTCTTTCTGTATTTCTGATTTTTTCACAACATATTATTGCAAAGTATTCAACAAATATCTTTTCGAAGGCTGGTTGTGTATAATCAGGGAAAATGTCTTCTCTTGTAAACAAGAGCCTTTGGACTTGAGAGTCACTCTTTGGGACGAATTCAATAATAAGCGACTTGCAGATTCTGTGGAGGAACTCTGCAATTTTGGAGAAGGGAAGATTGTTGGAGATAGCCAAATGATGAATTAACGCTAGAGCAAGCACGGTATCTGCGGGGCCTCGTTCAAATAAGGGTGTTCTTTCTTGGTTTGCCCAACCAATACCGGGGCTTGGGTTGGTCAAATCAATCCAAAGAGGTAGCAGATTGGTTTCCCCTTTTTGTTTACATTCAAGATAATTTCTCTCAACAGCAGCGGGGTCAATATCTAAAGAGATGGTTTCTATCCCTTTGTCGGCCGATATCCGACTAAACGAACCTGTGTTTGCGCCGAGGTCCCATACAAACTCCGGGTTAATTCTGTTCAGGAACTCAGCCACAATCTCTCTCTTGTGTGTCATCGCGATCGAGCTATAGTTGGTTTCGTCATAATAGTCAGCCCATTCAGTGCCCATGGGTTGCCAACATAGCTTCTTGGTAGCGGATTCCAGATCGTCGATAAGCCCTAATAGCGAGATACGGCTTACCCTGTATTGCCGCTTTTTGGGGGGGTTGTTCGCGAAATGCTTCTGGCTTTTAGCATGAAGATGAATGTGAGAAAGCAACGAGAACCTGAATCGGGTCCTGAACGGCAGTAACATGCTGGCCAAGTCCAAAGGGATGCCATCCAAATATGTTCGGAGCAACTGACTTAACCGAATATCCTTGTAGCTCATAAGGGCTAAAAGAGCGAGAAAATGTTGACAGAATTGCCTATAAGGAACCCACAATTGTCCTTCCCGATACTTTTCGAAGGACAGAAGGTCAATTAGTATGGGTTTTCCTTTTGAGAATTGTATATTGTAGGCGCTGCTGTCTTTTAAAGTCATTCCAAAATCAAGCGCAATCTTTTGAATTCTGAGAGTTGTCAACGCTGCGTCTTTTAGTTGGCTAAAACACCATTCGTAAGGATATGATATGAAAGGTATTAGGTTAGGCTTAAGCACTTTGTAAGCATCACTGGTTTTGGCGTAGGCAACGCCGACCTCTTGGTGGGGCACAAGCAGAGCAGCCTTAACGAGGGCCTCGTATAAACCTGAGCCCATCAGGTAGTCATAGTTGTCCCTATATACCCTATTTACCTGCCTATAAACTGAGTCCTGCTGACAGAATACAAACCCGCTTGGGTCTCGGAAAGAACCGGGAATGCTGAAATCAGTTTTCATCAGTCTTTTTCGATACCCTTTTCTTACGAAGAAGTTTCAGAAAATATCCCTTAATGTTTCGCCAGAACATCTTTATTATATAAACAACTCCAGCCAGACTTGAAACAAGCACCTGAAGGATGAAACTACCGGTCCCAGGGTCAAGGTAAGCCCTTACGTCCCCCCCGCAGTGGGCGCCGGCAGATGCGCGGACAACGGCCACCGTAACAATACAAATCAGTAATTCGGCTAAAATAACCTGGTTCATGGGCATCTTTGGTTGTGTTATTATGAACCGTCTCATTGAATCTATCAATTTCTGCCCACGCGAAAAACAAAAATCTCTACACGTCTTCATTGCTTTGCATCTCACTTAATATTCTGAGAGCACATTTTCTATATGCCTCCGACCAGACTGAAAGAATTCGTCCAGAGATTCAGAATTTAAGTTTTCTATATGATACTTGTCACAAGATAGCACTGACCAGTAAGGATCTGTTTTCCCCAGAATCTCCCATGCTTTATCAGAATTAATGGTCATATTTTTCCTCTATCCATGCACATGCTGACCGCATGGAAACATTGATCTCCGGTAATATCTTCCATACAATACATTCGTGGATGTTTACATTGCTGCAGCCCGCAGGGAGAACAGGGGACTTCATGAACAACCATCTCTTCGGATGCAACATATTTGCCGAATTCATATATTGAATTTGCCCCATTTCTTAAAACGATCACCTTTGTGCCCACCGCATTCGCAATATGACGGGCGCCGGTATCAACGGTGATCAGAATATCAATTTTCTTTAAAATCGCGGCCATTTCTTCCAGCGATGTTTTTCCCGCCAGGGAAAAGGTTTTGAAATCCAGTTGGGATCTTATTTGTTCGATCAGGCCTTCAAAAGGCTTCGTTCCCAAAAACAATAGATTAGCCTTCCACTTTTCATAAATCATCTCAGAGAGTTCGACATAATGCGATGATGGCCAAAGGTAGTTGTGCTGAGCGCCGGGGTTGATCCCGATCACGGCCTTGTCCGGTTCAAAACCCATCGAAACCATAAGATTGTCCGCTGTTTTTTCGGATGCTTGAGAAAGCAAATAATCGGGTTTCAGTAAGTAATGGTCTGTATTTTCTCCCAACCAATGACCGACCATGCGTAGTTTTTGTTTGGCGATTAATTCATTGCGTAAAAAAGAAGGGCTGCAAGTTAGAAAATATCCGAATCCTTTATGGGCAAATCCAACGCGATGAGGAATCCCGGCGAGCCACATGGCCAGGTGCTCCCGGTGATAGGAAGTTGAACTGAAATTGAGGGCAGTTTCCGCATTAACTTCTTTGAGAACTTTTATGAACCGGAAAAAACTTCGGATGGCCTGTATAAAGCCGCCTTTCTTTTCCATGAACCAAGGCAAATCGATAATTTCAACGCTGGTAAGATAAGGATTGTTCTCTATAACGGCTTTGCTGGATGATGAGACAATACAGATAATCTCTAATGCCGGATTCTTTTCTTTTGCAAATCGTATGGCTGGTGTTGAAAGAAGAATGTCGCCGAGATGTGTCGGGCCAATGAATACGATCCGATTCTCTTTGCCCGCTTTAATTTTCGCAAGGTTTAAAAAACAGCATATTTGCCATAGTGCTTTGAAGCCCTTGTTAAAGAATAAGATCAGATAGTAGTTTTTCTTCGAAACGAAAAGGGCAGGATCTATCGCACCTCTTTGATCAATTTGCCTGTAAAAGAATCGCCTTTTTGATTCGTAATTCATGGTTTACGCGCAACTGCAATAAAATTGTTAGTATATATACCTGGTAACATTCGATGATAGGTAGCAATAATAAACAAATTTATAATTGGCCTAAGAAATAGTCTCCATAAGATTTTCTTCAGTGTATGTATTGAATTAAAATTATGGGGTGGAATTTCATAATATTCGAATGGGGGACAAAAGCCTGCCAAAAGGAAAAGCTGCTTTATGCTTTCAACAGTAAAAGCCCTGACATGTGTTAAGTCGCCATAGACAATAGGATTTATTAGTGATGCCCCATTGGGCACTTGAACAATGAGTTGGCCGCTTGGTTTTAAAGAATTTAAAATCTTTTGGCACAGATCAACAAGGTCATCAGTATTTAAATGCTCCAGAATATCAATGCACAAAATCACATCAAAGGAGGATTCCTTATCTTCCAACCAAGATCTCGCATCTGTTTTTTCTAAATTATTTAATCGAAGCACATTCCTCGCATAATTGATCTGTTCTTCACTGATATCAATCCCATAACACCTTTTATATCCCAGTTGAAGTAGTGACTTCAAATATCTACCATAACCGCAACCAACATCGAGAATATTAGCTTCCTTATTTGATGGAAGAAATTTTACGTAGTGTGCTACAAAATAACTATGACTCCATTTTAAAACTTCACTTATATCTTGTCCATTAGTAAGTGCTTGAGTTGTCGAGTAACGTTCATATATCTGGTTAGTTTTTATGTCTGACATATTGGTATGCCTTTATTTTTGTAAACCCTTAAATCGGATGGCGTTGACGATTTTGTTTCCTACCCATATAAAAGAACGAGGCGCAAATATCATGGGCGTAATAATTATCCAAAAGAACCAATACCTTTTGTAAAGCGGTAACATTAACCGAAATATACCTTCTAGACTTTTACTATTTCCTTTTCTATAGGAAATATCATGCAATACATCGTTTTTGAGCACTAAATGCTTAGCATGATGTATTGCATTTTCTGAATATCCTTTTTTCTGAAGTTCTTGAAATATCAAAGAACTCCCCGTTACGAAACACTTATACCACCACGATCTATCTACATTCGTATGACACCCTCTTTGCGCCAATAGTGGCTTTGTAATGAAGTATGCCCGGCATTGATTCAATACAGCATAATAAATAGAATATAAAAAAGGGAACCCGTATTCTCTATAAGGTTTGTACACTTCTTCAGGAAGCGAACAAAACCGGTCTTTTTTCATGACAATACACGATATAAAACCTAATCTCAGACCAAATGTATTCATTAGAACGTTATGATCAAAAAAAATCATATCCTTCCTAAAGGGAAAGACCTTTGGTTTTACTATTTTTGAAAAATCATTTGTCCAAAGTGAATAATTGGTGATAATTAGATTGTAATTTGATTTTATTTGCTTAATTACCACACTGATGGCTTCTTGATTCATGTGATCGTCATCACTGAATAACCATATGTATTCCCCATTCGCTAAGGCAGCCACTACGTAATAGTTTAATTCAAAAATATTTTCATCATTCTTATGATACCTTATGAAAGGGTACTTGATCTGGAATTCACGGACAACATCTCTCGTCGAATCTGTACTTGCATTATCAGATATGACGATTTCAATCTTATTTTCGTAACCTTTAGCTGCCGCGAGAATATACGCAAGACCTTCCTTCAAAAGATGAGCCCGATTGAAAGTTGGTATACAGATGGAGAGTGTTTTATTGGCCACGTCCATAACGGAGTTTCCTTGTTGCGATAAATAAATGATATTCGAAAGACAACATCAAGGTGAGCGCTGGCTCTTGAATATTTTGTCAGCTAAACCTCAATTTTCTATAAAACTTTTTCAAAAATCGGTAAACTGAAACAATCACTCTGGCCAAAAATCTAGCTGATGGGTAGCGTAAAATAAGAATGATCGGAAGACATAAATTGTCATACCTCGGTCTTCCCCGGAACCACTCAGTGAGTTTTTTTTCTACGGTAGATAGTGATTCACTATTCAAGAATCCTCCGTTTCTTAACAAAGCCTTAGGTAGCCAATGCAAAACATTGGTAGCTCGCCATTCAAGATCACTTTGTGTTATCAGACCTTTGGAATAAAGATCATGATAAAATTCATAATAATCGATGCATAAATGTTGAAGAGAGTCATAATCTGTTGACATGGGCATATAGTTTGCCAATCCCCTGTACCCGATAAAATAGGCCGGCAGATCCGATGAAAGCATTGATAGTGCAGCCACGTATCCGATGATACCGCGACGTTTTTCATAATAAGATATAGGCTTTTCTGGCAATATTTCTTGCAATATCGCTTTGGATATCTTTGCATTGAAAACATATCCTGAGAAATGACCAACCGAGGGATAATTCCAAAGATCGTAAGCTCTTTTGAAAATCTTGTCTTTTTCTGGTGCGAAATTTTGCAGATAGGGCTTAAACTGATTTTTAATAAAGCCATAATAATTCAAAGCAATAAAGGCATATTCCCTTTCTTTAATAACTTTCATAATACGCTCGAGCTCACCTTCCATATAGATATCATCGTCCATTAGTGTGGCGATATAATCTCCTTGAGCATATTCAAAACATTTTATTTGATTACCCGTGTATCCGAGATTTTCCGAATTACGAAAGTAAAGAAGGAAAGGATATGTATCCTGAAATTTGTGAACTACGGATGAGGTTTGGTCCGGAGAGGCATTATCAATAACAATTACCTCTACAGAATGATTTTTTACCTGTGGCAAAAGCGACTGTAAACACTCATTGAGAAATTTTGATCGGTTGTAGGTTGGAATACATATAGATAATTGTGGTTTCACGGCTTTAAAATTCATAGTTAAAATGGGGATATGTTGGCATATTTTCTAATAGTTCTTTTTATTGTACGTCCGATTATATATGGAATGAACAGAAGCCATCTAGGAAAAACGAGACATGGATACAAGAAGAAATAAAATGATTTATATTTTTTACAAAGCATAATCGCCATATCAGACCATTCTTTTGTAAAATACGGATCACCTTTACATCGTATAGGAAGAATTAGTTTGTAAAAAGTCTTGACGTATCCGTTTAGAATTTCGTTTTCAGTAGCTTCTTTAATTAGTCCTTTTTGAGTTAGCAATTGATGATGGCGTGCAACGTCGGTTAATATAGTCAACGGATTATAATTATTGCCTTTTAATGGATTCCTTACAGCGACACATAATTTTCCAACAAATACAAAAGGTCCTTTAGTCATTAAGGCAGTATAAGGTGCGATACTCAAAGAATAACCTCGCTCGAAATTCAGTGCCCTATATTCATGTACCACATCAAAGAATTGAATCGCGATTTTTCTTTTTATTACTATGGAGGAAAAATGATTTAACAAAAGATCACGCAACATTATTTTGCCGTCGTAATAAACAATATCTTCTTTATCCGAATTGCGTAAATATACAATATTAAAATCCTCGTTTTCTAAGTAGCCAGCATGATGTAAATAAATCAAATTCGGAGAATATTGGTTAATTATTGACTCGATTTTATTAAAGCTTCCCGGTAATGGAATATCATCATCTGAACAAAGCCAACAATATTCGCCCTGTGCCCTGATAATACTCTCCAAAGTATTATTATCCAGCCCTATATTTTCGCTGTTTTTGAAATATCGTATGCATTGATATTGCTTGATGTAATCTTCCACAACTCTGATGGTGTGATCGCTTGAATTATTATCTGAAATTACGACTTCACAAATCGATTGATCAAGCTGTGGAAGAAGATAAGAAAGGGTCTTATTAAGCAAATCCCCACGATTATATGTTGGTATACATATCGATAATTTTATCATAACGTTCCTACTTTTAATCCATACCATTCTTTTCTTTTTTTTCGAGATACATAATAATATGCAGGAATACCGACTAAAATCGAAATTACGGCAGTTGAAATGGCCATAATATTCGCGTTAAAAAATCTAGCTGAAAGATAGGCAGATATTGCAGTAATACAGGCTATAAAAATCGAAACAACCATTAATGGCTCCTGCCTATGGGCACGTAAATAACCGGCAATACCATTTGAAATATTGACTAATGCAGTTGAAAGGCATAGTATTCCAACAACATAGACGGGTAGGGTGCGATTGCTGTATGATGGTAAATATCTGTACAAGATTAACAGCCCGGCTACTATAGCAGCTGTAAGTAATAATCCAACTATAACTGCCTGAAACGTACTCCTTTTTGCTAGTATTCGAAGATCTTCATGTTTGCCTTGTTGAATCAAGGAGCCAAACAAGGGTACGCGAGTATTAATCCAGGCCATACTTATCAAAAAAACGATCCCATTAAGCTTTAAACTCATCCCCATTTGCCCAGCTTCCACGGCACCTCTGTATTTGAAAAGTAAAGGGAGAAATAGATAGCCGCCGAAATAAGCAGCCAACCAACTTACAGCAATACGCCATTGCATGGGCAATATCTCATTAAACCAAGATATTTGAATATCAGATGATAAGTTAAATTGGGAAATTTGCTTGAAAAGTCCTTTATAATTGTAAATAAACCAAATAGCGAATACTGAGACGCTTGCCATAAATTCCATTGAAGCAGCAAAAAGATTGCCTTTCAGTAAAATAGTAGACCAGACAACGATAGTGCCAATAACGGCCTGAAAAAAGTGTAATCTTTGAACATGAGCCACTCTCCCACATCCTTCAAGAAAAGCGGATAAAGGAACGAACCATGTTCCTATTCCAAAAAACAAACTCAGCAAAATCCATGGAAGAATATAATTTACGTCTGCACCATTCTTATTTGAAGCGAAGAAATACAGACCAGCTGGAAGGATAAACATAACACATAATATGCTGATGAGCCCATACCACTTAAGAGATTTTCGCAAAAGAGAAATTATTCGATTGAGAGCAACTGGGTCACCGCACAGATTGCCTTCTTGCGTCCACGAAACACGCGCGAATTCATGGCTGGTAAATTGAGTTATTACAACACCCAGCCCTAACTCAAAAAATATAGAAATCCCTAGAAGGCTGTAAAAAGTATAGTAGTAGCCTTGTACCGAAGTTGAAAAATGGGTAGTAATTAAATATAGCGTTACTGGAGTAGTAATAAATGAAAAAAGCTTGCTGGAAAGAACATATAATACCGCATCATTTATACCGAATTTATGTAATACCCCCTTAACGAAATCAAAATTCATATAATTTGAAGAATTAGATTTATGGAACTAAACATGGATTCTTCGTCTCGTGAACATGATAATTAACCGAATCAAAAGTATTGGAATTTACGATTTGAAAGGATGAGGATTGGCACAATTGACGTCCCAGTATGCTCTAATCAATAAAATCTTCACTTTTAAGTATGTCAGTATAAGGTACTGGGAGCGGTTTACCATACGTTTTTACCACATAGTCATTAATAAATTTTTTGTCCGTTGCAATAAGACAAGTATCGATATAATTTCTAAAATATTTAATATTCATACCTCTTTCAATAATGTCTTTTAATGTCTCCTCAAAAAAGTTCCCAAGTGAAACATGGATATATGGGCATGGCATCACATCGCCATATTTTGTAATGGATACCATTCTTTTGACAGCGATGCAGCCCAAATTAAGCCCATAGGCTGGGGTCAAATGTGTAAAGACATTGTACTTTTTTTCGAGTTCTCTCATATAATTCATATCATCTCTATCGACAAGAACATCAAAATTCCCTTCCCAGGATCCAACAGGCTTGGCGTAGGTTACAAACACTCCAACGCCTTTTCTATTCAAAAATTCCACAAAATCAATAAACTCTTTTGATTTAATCCTTTGCTTTGTAACTACAGTTTGTATAATAATATTTAATCCTGCATCCAAAGTCGCATCGATAGCTTTTACGGCTCTTTTATGCGAACCAGCTTTACGCCTAAAATCATCATGCTCAGTAGCCAAAAGGCTATCAATGCTCAGCTGAATTTTATCAACGCCGATACTTTTTAAATGCTTTGCTTTTTCTGCATCCAAAAACCATCCATTAGTATCAGAAGTTATGTAAAACTTCTGAGGGTCGATAGCCTTAACTATATCATCAAAATCAGGAAATACTAATGGTTCGCCGCCTGTAATTACAATATGCGCAAGCCCCATCTCATCGGCTTGTCGCGAAAGCTCCTCGACATCATTAATTGTAAAAAATCTGCCTTCCTTTTTACCCTGGAATCGTTTTACTGAACAATGTACGCAACGAAAATTACACGTATAATCGTATTGAAACTGAATTATGGCTATGCTCTCTCCCTTTTTAACTTTTTCGTCAAATTTCATAATTTTTTCATAGACTCGCGGTTTTTCCTTTTTTAGTGAGTTCCTTTTTTTTATTTCTTCTGATTTTAATTGTTTTTGCTGGTCCGCCATAATACTTGTCACTTTAAAAATTTTTTATGGGTTATAAAGACTTTTTATAAAAATACGTATTTCGCAACTTGCCCTTCAAAATTTTAGGTTGTCGCATAAAACACAGTTTCACTCACAAACGAAGTATAGTTTCGCAGAAAAAACTTATAGCCTAAGTGTAAGCTTTCAATGAACAGAGGAATGTCCCATATGTGGTTTGGTGCGTGGTATACACATATAGCAAGATCGGGTTTATTTTCCTTGATTAGCATTTCGGCCCCCTTAAGCGCTTCCAATTCTACACCTTCCACATCCATACTAATAAAAGTCGGCTTAAATCCTGGTATTACATGATCCAGCGCAACGCACTGAATAAAAGACTCACCTTCTTCTGAAATCATTGAGTTCATTTTGTTGTTAGCGAAGGGAACTTGAGTTTCATGACTGAAGACACCACACGGAAAAGCAATAACGCTTCGGGCAATTTCGTTTTGTTTAATACACAAATATTGTTTCAGTAATTCAAAATTTTCCAAATCTGGTTCAAAGCAAGCTATCTCGTCAACCTTACCGACCAGAGTATTTAACTGCAACACAGTATCACCATTATAAGCTCCGCAATTTATAAAGCGTGAATATCCCTTGCTCAAATTGATATCTTTTGGAAAATACTGTTCTTCCAGAGCATGGCTGGGAATATGAATCGGTTTTCTCTGCATATGCGTCTGAATAATGCGAGTGAATATTTCACGACTCAAATCATCCGCAAAAAGGTCAAGGCACGCCATAATCTTTTTTTTGTTGTCTAAATAATAGTTAAATCCTTTCTTTTCAAGTTCAATTGGTGTATGAAGAAGATGATACTCATATATATCAGTTGATAATATTACATTCTTAAACCCTAAACTATGCAGGCAATTGAATATTTCCTGATGATATTGTTTTTTCCCGACGGTAACTACAACTACTGCATCTTCTTTCTCATCATTTGTTGGTGTGTACTCAAGAGGAGAAAATGCTGGAATTCCCAAATAGGAATCGCCGGATTTAAACTTGCGGTCAAGGACAGCATATACCTCAAATCCATATTTCCTTATAACAAAAACTGAAAAAGTGATGCTGCCGTCCCCCGCTCCGTAAAGAATTATCTTTTTATTGCTAAATAAATCATGCGCACAATTCGCCGGATTATAAGGAAATGACGCTTGCTTGAATAATTTTGAAATTGCTTTTTTGTAACTGCTCATTTAGTTAATTCTTTCAGCATTTGATATCGAGTATTGCTAAACAGCTTCCAATCCAAAGTCTCTCAATATTGCAATATTTATATTCTTATCAAACTTCTGTCGTATAATCCTTGCTACTTCATCGGAGTAACTGGCAGCCATAACAATAACAGCATCTACCGGGTCTGAGTCAAGTGCATCAGGGGAAACTATGCGAATATGTGTGGCTGGTGTATATTTGCCCTGTTTAAATGGTGCAGAGTCAACGACATACTTGATTTTGTCGGCTAAGTTTATTAAGGAAATAACTGCAAGCGCCTGATGGCCGGCACCCCATATTGCTACCTTTTTATTCTTAAAGCGACGAAGATATTCTTCTATTTCATTCTTGAGTTGCGCCTGATATGTATAAAAATGCGATATGTCCAGTTTCCCCTTTTTTTTTACAATAGCAGAAATTATGTATTCGTACCACACTTCATTGCAATCAATAATTTCAAAACCATTTAGCTTTAATGTTGTATTTAAAGTTTCTTTGGTAAAATAAAGTAGATGATCACCGATGAATTCAGAGAAAAGTTTGTTTCGCAAAATCATATCAAAATTGGGTACTTCGACAAGCCCTACGGCATCATCCGTCAAATTGTCATATATCCCTCTTAGCGTTGAATTCGGGTCAGGGAGGTGTTCGAGAAAATTCAATATATAGAAGGCTTCAAACGGAGCACCGTCCAACTTGTCAGTACTGCTCTCGATGAATCCTTTTGAAACCCTCAGGCCATTTTGAAGACACTGCCTGACCGACTCATCCGAATGTTCCAATCCATAAGCCTCTATGCCAAATTGCTGCATAATGGAGAGGTATTCTCCACGACCACAGCCGATCTCAACGTTTTTTTTCCCTTTTAATGAATATTTTTCTACGAAGCTTTTGAATTGCCTCATTCGAAAATCTTTCATTTCTTCTGAAAAAGCAGCGGCACGTATAACTTCCTTATAATAAGGGACGGGCTCATTGCTTAGCTGTACCAATCCACATCCGGAACATTGAAAAACTTCCAGATCAAGCCCTTTATCGCTTTCCACCGACTCTGCATCTGGCAAATATTGGACCACAGCCGGCATATTTTCGTAGCACAACAATGGTTCTTCGAAAAATATATGGTTGCATACTCTACACTTATTTATTGCCATAAAATATTTTAAATATAATTTCTGTATATTTTGTGCACTTTAATCAGGTTTGCCGGACAAGAATCATGCCACTTAAGGTAACCCTTATCCTTCTCTGTTAAACCTCTATTTTTAGGAACATATTTACCAGAAAGAAAGCATTTATATAATATTGATATAAAATGTCCTCTCATATCATAGTCGCAGATAACCTGATTGAACGCGAGCGGGACAGGATCATATTCCACCGTTGCACCGATCTCTGTTTCCGCGACTTTCAGCACTCTTTTTTCTAGCTTTTCCTTGAATCGTACAATACCACCAGGCAAATGCCAACCTGTACCGGCAAATTGGTCATCTCTCCATGATAAAAGAGTCCGCCTATTTTCGTCCTTTATAAGGAGGTCAACATTTACCATGGGAGTGATTCGACTAATAAAAAGAAATACCTCTTCAGGTAACCCCATTGAAGGGTTTAAAATCTGTTTATTCAGGAGTTCAATCGCTTCATGTATATTCATGAATTCTACCAATGGTAATCGTTCTTATAATTTATCTTTTTCAATAATATGTTTATTTAAATCATACCAATCATATAAAGCTTTAATTGATTCATCAATCGAACTAAACTCAAAACCATTTAATTCATTCAAAAGCAATGAGTTATCTCCACTATATTCTCTACCAAGGCCTTCAGTTTTAATCGTAATATCCAAATTTTTGCCTGATATTTTGATAATCTTTTCAGCTATAGTTTTAAAATCAATAATAGTACCTGTACAGATGTTATATATATTCTTCTGGGGTTTGTTATTAATAAACCATCTAACAATTTTTACTAAATCCTCAATATACAAAAAATCAAAATACTTGTTTTGATTAATACTTATGGGTAAGTTTGAGATTGCATTGCAGCAAATATTTGAAATAATACGAACTCGCCAATCCTCATACTTACCAAATACGGCAAAAAGCCTAAGATTATATATATTACTGCTTAACTGCATATATTTAGTCATTATATATTTTGAAAAGCCATATTGATCTATTGGAACATGTTGATCAAAATAGTCTTCTTTCATTTTGGGTTTCCAATTTTCACGGTTAAACTCTGCGCCCGAACCAAAATAAATCATCTTGTCAAAATAATCTTTGCACCTGGCAATGTTAAAAAACATTTTCAAATTATTTTCCAGAACTTTTGATGGATCTTTTGTGGAATATTTTGGTGCGGCGTCGTATGTAGCCGTATGTATTATTACATCAAAATGCCACTTTTGTAGGTAATCCTGCACCTTGTTTTCATCCAGCAGTTCCAGTTCTGTATGTGAGGGGGCAAATACCTCATATTGGCTTGCAAGCTGCTCTTTCAAATTACGCCCTATGAAACCGCAGCCACCCGTAATGAAAATCTCTGTCATATAAACTAACCAGTTGCAGAATTTACCATATTAGAGGAAAATTCCCCCCGCTCCAGAAATGGCCACAAATCCTCCAGCGGCGAAGAGACCATCGAACCATCCTCCAGTTGCCTGGAGGAAAGTTTTGGGGCAGTCACCTGGTCAGGCAAAACCATAACCTCACAGACTACCGGCCCATCGGAATCCAGTATCTGACGAACCTTTTCCCTCATACCACTGTGGTTCTGAATGCGGGCGGTACCAAGCTCATAAGCAGCGGCAATCTTAAGAGTATCCGGAAGTGTCAACCCGCTTGAGGGACCGCTGGCAACAAAATGACCCCCAAAGTAATTCTGTTGTGTCGCTCTGATAGAAGCGTACCCTTGATTGTTTAGCACGAAAAACTTTATCGGAAGATTGAGACGCTTAATGGTCTGTAGCTCCTGAATATTTAGCTGAAATCCTCCATCCCCATCAATACATACTGTTCGCTTTCTGCCGCTAGCGAGACAACCGCCTATGCTGGCAGGGACTCCAAATCCCATAGGTCCCAACCCCTCGGAATTGAAGATGCGCATGCCCTCTTTTACCTTGAAGGCCTGCATAGTCCGTTCACTGCAGGCCCCTGAGCTGCCGGGTATCAGTAAATCATCCCCGCACATTTCATCAGAAAGAATTTCCAGCAGCACATAATTATTTACATAATCTTTCTCTTCCCAGTGCTCTGGTAGCACTACAGGATACCTATCAAGCCAGGATTTACACCTTTTCAGCCAAACAGAGCGGTCTTTCCGTGCGATTATCTCACATTGCCGAATAAATTCCCGTATGAAGATCCTGGCATCAGCACATACAGGCACATCAATTGGCATCATCATCTTGTGAATTTCAGCAGGGTCAACGTCAGCAATAATCTTTTTAGCAGCTCGGGCAAAATTGTGATGGTCATATCCTGTCTGTCCAAAATCCAAACGAGCTCCAATTGTCATTAACCAGTCTGAATTCTGCTGAGTGAAATTTGCCCCCCTCTGTCCCACAGAGCCTGGCCGGCCTGCAAAAAGCCAGTGTGATTCAGGCAAAAAGTCAATAGTTTTCCATGTGGTGAGAACCGGTATCTTTAGAATTTCTATCAGGCGCAGGAAATCCTCTTCAGCTTTTGCTAGTCTTACACCGTTTCCAACCAAAATGACTGGTCTTTCAGCTTGATTTAAGAGGTGGATTGATTTGCTGACCTGTTGTTGAAGCAGATGTCTATCTACCGGCTGTTCCACTTCGCGAGAGTCAAATCCGACCAGTTTCACATCGTCAATCATTGCTGCCTGAATATCCAACGGGATGTCAATCCAAACAGGGCCGGGACGGCCATTTCTGGCCAAGTAAACTGCTTTTTCCAGGTGATATCTAATGGAATCAGGGTCGGTAACTGTCACAGCATACTTTGTAATTGAGTTAACAAGATTCACGATGTTAATTTCCTGGAACCCCATCTGTCTGACACCTCTATTTCCAACCATGTCAGCTTGTTTGACCTGGCCTGAAATGAACAAGCAGGGGGTTGAATCGAGCCAGGCGGCAGCAACCCCTGTAATGGTGTTTGTTCCTCCCGGCCCTGTTGTTACAAGTGCTGCGCCTATGTTATTAGTACATTGCCCATAAGCATCTGCAGCGACAGCAGCGGCCTGCTCGTGAAGATTACATACGTACTCAATGTTCGAGCATTTGCCCAGAGAATCTACCAGGTGCATGCAGCCGCCACCAGACAGCATAAAAATGTGTTTTACGCCGAGATTAGCAACAAATTGTATCACGTAATCTGAAAGTTTAATCACAATTTCAGTCCTTAGAATGTTATCACTTCAATTCTTTAAGCAGTTCGTCAAGGGCTTGTTCAATTGTAGTTTTTCCATGGTTCCATGCTCTTGGTATTAAGATACAATTTATTCCCATCGCCCTGGCCGAACTGACATTCGATTGATTATCATCAACTAAAATATCAACCTTTCCCAGCCAGCAGAGAAAATCAGTCTTGGATTGATGGTATTTGGGAACAATCTGATATTTACGTTTTGCAGGGATAAAGTGAAATGACCTGATCCATTTCCCAAAGTGGCGAAAAACCCAGGCGGAAGCAGCAGGGACAGTCCGAATAGATCTGGCAGTAAGAGCTATGTGTATAAACCTATCACCGTACCTGTTAAACCAGGATAACACATCAGGAACTGGGAGCATTTGCTCAGCGGCTTTGGAGAGGCGGAAAGTATCCAGTGAAATATGATACTCACTCTCGTTTACACCAAGCAAACGGTTAGGCGGATTTTCGGTTATGTCATTATATTTTAGCGTGCAGTCAGGATGAGCAGGCAACCATTCTTTCTCAAACCACAATTGCATAAGGTCGTTGAGAACATCGTCAACATCCCACGTAATCGTCAGCATTTATTTTATTTCCGTTTCCAGCCAATCCGACCAATATGTCAATTCGGTTTTTCTTTTTTTGTTTTCTTCTATTCTAATGTCCTCATAGTAAGAGTCGCTTTTGCGATGTGTCGTGGATATTTCCTCAAAAATAGCGCCGTATTTTGTTTTAAAAGAATGCCGTGCTCCGCGCTCTATGATAACAAAGTCGCCGGGTTTATACTCTTTTTCGATCCCATTAATGGTTATATAGATGTCTCCATATAGGACATGAAATGTTTCCTCCTTCAGCTTATGAAAATGTAATGGATGAGATTGACCGGGGACAAGCACAACAATTTTCTTGCAATATTCCCTATTTATACAATTGATAATGGTTGCCCCATATTTGTCAAATTTTTCAATACCATAATGATGGGATAGTTCGAACTCCAATTTATTGGGTAGTGCTACATTGTGTGCAAGCAATAGGTTTTTAACCTGTTTTATAATTCCTGCAACTTTGGTTCTGACATCTTTTAGCACTACGTTCCTTTTCAATATCGGCTTGTTGGCGTCGATATTTGTGGTAGCCTGAAGTTCAGCGTATTTCGACATGTCTTTTGCAAAAATCTGTTCTTCTACGCTTGGAATTGCAAAAAATATGTTAGATAAGCCTATTTTTTCGCCTTTTTTAATAGATTCTTTGGCATACACAGCTCTGCTCAAGGCCATAAGGCTCTCCTTTTCACCTTCGGCAGGTTGCGTCCTTCCTTCGATAATACCTCCCATTTCAAAAGCTTTCTTTGCTGATTTTAACCATTCTTGAGCCTGTTCGGGGGTGGCTGAGTATGCATTTAGATCGTCGCCAGAACCGACATGTTTCTCAAAAACCTTTGCTCCTTTTGCTATTGCTATTTTTATCGCGTCAAGGTTATCAGGGCTTTCGTGTGTAGAGTAACCTATTTTGATATTAGGATATCTTATTTTTAATAAATCGATCTGATTTAATTGCAGATGTTCTTCCTTTGTTGGGTACTCAGCCACACAGTGCATAAGGCAAAATTGTTTGCTTCTATGTTCCATGAACATTGCAACCTTATCTATATCCTCCAGTGAAGCACCGGCAGTTGAGGCGATGATGGGTTTGTTTGTCAAGGCTATTCGTTCCAATAAGGACCAATCTGTAAGAGAACAACTGGCAATTTTTATTATGTCGAAATCATGTTTTTCAACTAAATCGACCGAATCTTCATCGAAGGGGGTACAAACCGATATGAAGCCCTGGTTTTTTATCTCATCTTTCAGTATTTTTAGTTGTTCATTGCTAAGTCGAGTATCTGAGAAACGCTTGACAAATTTTATGTCCTGTCTTTTTTGAAAATCCGGGTGAATAAATGTATCCAAATTTCTGTATTGGAGTTTAAACGCGAATTGAAAATCAAAATGATCACAAACTTTACGGATATCCCTAATGGTTTTTAGACCGCGTTCAACACTTCCCATATGGTTGTTGGCCATTTCAAAAACGAACAGGTTTTGAAAAAGATTAGTTTTTTCCTCCATCTGCATATCTCCGTTATACTCCATTTTTCCTTGTTTAAAGCGTCTTTCAGAAAAGATTACTTGTGTTCTCTGTGTAGATAGAATTATGAAGAGATCACCACATTTTCCAAGCGGCCTGATTATTGTTCCATAGGTTATTTAAATATTCAACCTCTCTTATAGTATCCATACAAGACCAGAATTTATTGTGCTTATAGACCATTAACTGCCCTTGCTTTGAGATTTGATTCAATGCTTCTGTTTCTAAGTCACAATTATCTTTGTCCTCTAAGTAGTCAAATATCCTGCGGTTAAAAACGAAAAACCCCCCATTTATATAGTTACCTGAATACTTTGGTTTCTCATCAAATCTTACAACCTGGTCTTTTTGAACGTCAAGTTCGCCAAATCTTAAAAATTTTGGACGTACGCCGGTAATAGTGGCTATTTTCCCATGGGATTTGTGAAACCGTAAGAGATCATCAATATTTATATCTGCAACTCCATCTCCATAAGTAACCATTAATTCGTCAGCATCGATATGCTTTTCAACTTTTTTCAATCTTGCGCCCTTCAGAGTATGGTCCCCCGTATTGCACAAGGTTACCTCCCAATTGTTTTCATCATGGGTACTATGAACCTGGTAATTGTTATGAGAACCTAACTTAATTGTGATATCGTTATTCATAATCTCGTAATGGTAAAAGTAATCTTTAATCATTTCTCCTTTATATCCCAGGCAAAGAATGAATTTTTTAAACCCACAATGTGCGTAAATTTTCATAATATGCCACAGAATAGGCCGATTGCCGATATTAACCATAGGTTTGGGCTTAAACTCAGTTTCTTCGCGGAGGCGGGTTCCAAGACCTCCACATAGAATTATAACGGGAATGTTTTTACTCATTTCAAGACTCTCTTTTGGATGTTCTTGTTAACATAATTTTTTATACTATCCAGCAAATAATCAATCATAGTCTTGGTCAACCCGGGATAGACACCAACCCAAAACACTTGATTCATCACAAAGTCCGAGTTGGTCAACTGTCCTACTTTACGATACGGCATATCTTTGTAAGCTGGCTGATGAATGAGGTTGCCGCCGAAAAGAAGACGAGTGCCGATATTACGCTGCTTAAGATAATGGAGCAATCCATCCCGGCTAAATGGCGCATCAGACCGAATGGCTATAGGAAAACCAAACCAACTTGGTTCGGAACGAGGTGTTGGTTCAGGCAGAATAATAAAGTCCTGAAATTTGCGCAGGTTTTCATATAAAAACTGGAAATTCTGCTTACGTTGCCTAATAAAATCCGGAAGTTTTTCAAGTTGGGCCACACCTACTGCTGCCTGTAAATCAGTAATCTTCAGGTTGTAGCCGATGTGCGAATAAATATATTTATGGTCATAACCGTTCGGCAAAGAGCCTAACTTCCAGCTAAATCGTTTGCTGCAGGTATTATCCCTGCCGGTTTTGCACCAGCAGTGTCGTCCCCAATCCCTGAAAGATTCCACTATTTTCCTCAGGTTAGTTTTGTCGGTAAGTACACATCCGCCTTCGCCCATTGTAATATGGTGGGCTGGATAAAAGCTAACGGTCGATAAGGCACCAAAAGTGCCTACATTTTTATTATCATACAAGGAGCCAACAGCATCACAACAATCCTCAATCAGCCAAAGATTGTGTTCTTTTACAAAGCTTGTGACCTCCGATAAATTAAAAGGATTGCCGAGTGTATGTGCCAGCATTACTGCTCGCGTGCGCTTACTGATAGCAGCCTCAAGCTGGTTTACATCTACATTGTAAGTTGGAATTGTTACGTCCACAAACACCGGTACAAGCTGGTTTTGTATGATTGGGTTTACAGTTGTCGGAAAACCGGCTGCTACCGTGATAACTTCATCACCGGGCTGCATGCGCTGCTGACCCAGTTCTGGTGAAGTAAGACAGGTAAGGGCCAAGAGGTTAGCTGATGAGCCGGAATTAACCAGCAAGGCGTGGCGCAAACCGAAAAATCTAGCAAATTCGCATTCAAATTTCTCCGCAAAACGGCCGGCCGTTAACCAAAAATCCAAGGCGGAATCAACCAGCTTCTCCAGTTCATCCGCGTCAAAAACCCGACCGGCACAGGGTACATGTGTTTCGCCCGGGATAAAGTTTCGCTTGCTCCATGCAAAGTCATAGTACTTTCTGACAAGAGCCAGAATTTCTAATCTTAGTTTGTCTGCTTGGCTGCTCATTAACAATACTTTTGTAGAATTAGATATTACGCCACCGGGAACAACTGAAGCGAAGAACCGGTGAACTGCTTATTATTTGATTTGACTGCCGAAAAGTCTTCACAGAAGTCTTTAATTTGATTCAGGCAGATTTCATATACGTCTGTGTATTTATAGGCTTTATACCAATCAACCGTGGCTTCTATCGCCTTTTCTATATTCCAAACAGGGTACCACCCTAAGCATGATTTTACTTTGGTTGTATCCAAAGTTAGTAACTTGGCTTCGTGGGGTTCGTTTTTGTCAGATATGTCAATCCAGCTTCCGCTTCCCCAGCAGCTTATTACCAGATCGGTAATTTCCCTAACCGATATCACGGAAGCGTTATCTGGGCCGAAATTCCATGCACCATAAAACTTTACTGGGTTCCTGTACATTTTGGAAGCCAGAAGTAAATATCCACCCAAAGGTTCCAATACATGTTGCCAGGGACGGATAGCATTGGGATTTCGTAGTTTAACGACTTTATTATTCTCCAAAGCTTTTATGCAATCCGGAATTACTCTGTCCTTTTGCCAGTCGCCGCCGCCAATCACATTGCCTGCTCTTACAGACGATAAGCTTTTCCCGTGGTTTTTAAGATCATTCGAATTAATAAACAAATTTCTGTAGCCAGATGTTACAAATTCTGAACACGCCTTGCTTGAGCTATATGGGTCATACCCACCCATAGAATCGTTTTCACGATAACCCCAAATCCATTCCTTATTGTCATAGCATTTGTCGCTTGTAACGTTAACGGTGGTCTTCACAGAATTACTTAATCTGCAGCATTCAAGCACATTCACGGTTCCACCAACATTAATATCATAGGTTTCTTTCGGACTGTCATAAGATTTCCTCACAATTGACTGGGCGGCAAGATGAAAAACAATTTCAGGCCGATATTTCTCAAATACACCGTACATGCTGGGAAAATCTCTAACATCGCCGACAATATGAGTGATTTTATCTTTCAAACCTGTAGTAACAAAGTTATCCCTTGGAGTATATGGTTCAAGAGCATATCCAACGACATCAGCTCCCAATTCTTTCAACCATATGCAAAGCCAGGAACCCTTAAAACCGGTATGCCCCGTCACTAAAACCGTTTTATTCTTGAAAACATTGTCGAACATAAACCACTTACTTTATTTGAACAAACACAGATGTCTTACATTTCGTACTTTAGATTTTGGCTTGATTTCATAAATACTTTTATTTTTCATCGACCTCTCCTCATTTTCAGATTTGCACAATGCCGTGTTCTTCAATCAGCCTGGCAAAGAGCGTAGCCCGCCGGCCGGCGGATTCAAGAGAGCCGTTTGTAAAAATATGAGTTTCCAGACTCAGGCGACAGCCGTTGCGGCGGTCTGCGACGGGAAAGGTCATTTTGACTACGTCATCGGCCCGTTCGTTATCGCCGCCTCTTTCCCAGACCAAAACCCGCGTGGTTCCATCGCGGTTGGTCAAAGGCAGCGTGCTTCGCACAAAGCCCATAGTATCGTTAGCCAGGCATACCGCCTGCCACCATTCGTCGAAGGTTTTAACTCGATGGAAGCGGAGCTCGGCCTTCTCGAAATTTTCCATCTCCTGTTTTGCGCTTTGAGAAATGGTTTTCTTGCGCCTCATCCCATCTATCATATCCTGCAGCCGTACAGCGCCGACCAGGCGGAAAATCAGTGCCAGAAGTAAAAGTGTGCAGACGAATATTGCAACGGTTCCGATGTTGCGTGTGAGCATCATAAACATTCCAAATCCCGCCGCCAGCGCCGTCATAGCATACATAATAATCACCACGTGGCGATGACGCAGCCCCATATCGAGCAATATATGATGCAGGTGACCGCGGTCGGGTGACGTTATGCCTCGCCGGTTAAGATACCGGCGAACTATGCTGAATATCGTGTCAAATATCGGCAGACCCAGTGCCAGTGTCGGCAGGGCAAGGGCTATAATAGTTCTCGATTTTGTCGCACACATAACGCTGGATGATGCCAGGACAAAACCCAAGAACATACTCCCGCAATCGCCCATAAAGATTCGGGCAGGGTTGAAATTGAAGAACAGAAACCCCGACAGGCTGCCTAATAGGGCAAGCATAAGAACCACCAACAACGGCTGGCCGATGTCAAATGCAAAAATCGCAATCACCATACAGACAACCGCTGAGATGCCGGCCGCCAGGCCGTCGAGGCCGTCTATAAGGTTGACGGCGTTTGTGATAGAGACTATCCAGAAAATAGTAATGACGAATGATAACCACCCGAGATGGATGGTGAAAAGATTTGCTATGCTCAGGATGTCGATGCGGATCCCGGCTGTGCACATTGCAACCGCCGCGGCAACCTGTGCCAGAAGTTTGTATCTCACTCTAATTCCCCGCAGGTCGTCGATGAGTCCAACGAGGAAAATAAATGCGCCGGCTGTCAATAAGGTAATTACCTGGGCTCGCGCGATGCGGAATGCTTCGCCAATGCTGTTGTCCAGAAACAAGGCTGTAATTGTAAGGCTGGTTGCGGACAAGAAAATGGCAACGCCGCCGATTCGTGGGATAGCGGAGACGTGCACCTTGCGGGCGTCAGGGTTGTCGTAAATCCGGAGGATATGAGTAATGTAAATTACAATCGGTGTAATTGCAAACGCCAGCAAAGTCGAACACAGATATGTAAACAGGTAAGTTTTCATTGCTTATCCGGCAGGGTCATGTCAAATTCGATATCTTGCCGATGAATTGTAAGCATTTTGGCGCAAACTCCGTCCCCGTCAGTGTAATGACGAGGGTCTTGATAATCGTGCCGAAGGCCGCGCATTTGCCTTCAGCGCCGGTTTTGCCCGTTTTCAAAAGTTTTGAGGCGACTCGTCTTTTTCTTCAACTTCAACAAAGGCCGCCGGGTGCACCGAGAGGTCCGCAATAAGTTCTTGAGCTGCTTTGAACTCAGGATGCAGCCGCAGGCACACCCTTGCTTCGCGTATTGCTTCCGGTATCCTTTGCATCTCAGCAAGCAGTCTCGCCAGTTCCAATCGCCACTCCACCTGGCCGTAGTCTAACGCCAAGGCACGGCGGTAATACTCTATCGCCGCCTGGTTGTTTCCCTGTTTTCTGTAGATATTCGCCAGAGATACAAATGTTGAAGCGGTGGCGTGTGGCTTCGAACACGTTACTTCCAATAGCTTCTTTATCTTTTCTCGCGTCTGCTCAACGAGGTCGTTGTACTGCATATCCTCAAGGACAGAGGCCACGTGGTTTAGTCGGTTGATGTCGTCGCCGGCACTTAAGACGGCCAAATCGGGCCGGCTGAGGTAATTGATGTATATGGCTACAATAGCAGGGAACAGGTCGGGGTCGAGCTGGGCAGCTCTGTCAAATTTTGTGATGCAATCTGGTGTTTTTTCTTCCATCGCATCGAGCCAGCCGGCGACAAAGCAGGCGATTGGGTCGCACGGCGCAAGACGAAAACCTTTCCTGATTCTTTCCGCACCGGTATCATCATTGAGGATAAACTTTTCAATTTGACCGACTATACTGTAGGCCGGTCCATACGTCGGGCATACGATGCAGGCCTTGTGGAGTTCCGCGACGATGTCATAAACAGTCGGCATCGAGCTTTCGGGAATAATAACCTGACCCGTATAGGGGTCTATTTGTTGGCCGATGGAACGCCAGCGGTATACATTGAGCCAATAGCGGTATTTTACGTTTTCCGGCTGGTTTGCCGACACCTGCTCAGCGTGCGAAATCAGGTCTGCATAGTCTGTTTCTGTTCCCTTCCAGTTTTTATCTGCTAATTGTTTTGCTGCCGCGAGGGTTTTTTGCCAATATGTCTCTGCCGCCCGTGTTCTATCCGCCCCCGCAAGGGCCCAAATCCAGATCAGGATTACGCCGGCTAAAGCTGTGAGACTAAGAAGTGTTTTGTAGCCGCGGGTTCTTACGCTCTTATATTCCTGGCATGCTTTTTCACTGCGATGTGCCAGCGCTATCAGCAGGGCGCAGAATACAGCGGATAAAAACGCATTTGCCGGAAGGTGTTGACCGAAATCGGTCAGGCTGTGGATAAGTATCGCCAGAATCCCGAAGCCGAGCCCGTATGCAGCCGAGCAGACAGGAGACCGGCCGCTGCGGGTGCTTTTGGCATAATTGAACCATATAATGATTCCAAAGATTATTAATAGACCAAGACCAATCAGGCCCGTTTCTTCCAACGCCTGGGCGTATTCGTTTTCTGCATGTGCCGCTAATGCAGTTATTGTTGAGCGGTCGAACATCGGGTAAACCACAGAGTGTGTCCCCAGTCCGGTCCCGAGTATTGGGAACTGTGTCCAGGCAGCTGCTATGTCCTTGAGTATCTGCAGCCGCCCGGATTCGGATTCATGGAAGCTTCTCAAGCTGGCTAAACGGTCGTAAACGGCGTCGAATCCTGTGTAAAGTACGCATGTGAATGCGGCGAGCGCCATCATCACCATTATCCAGCTATGCCCTTTAAGTGAGTGCTGGGATGTCGCCATGATTGCCGTGAATGCGAGAGCGATGAGCATAGCAATCACACCGCCTCTCGTAAGAGATACAAAAACTGTGGCTGTGCCGAGGATTATTACCGCTATCAGGAGCCACAGCGACTTTGCGAGTAGAGAGCTTATATACTCGAACACAGCCGGTGGTGTCGGCCTCTTGCCGGCAAAGGCCTCGTGCAGCTTCACCAAAAACAAGGCAAGTGCAGAGCCGATAGAAAGGTTCATAAACTGCCCGTAATTGCTGTGGTTGACAAACGGCCCGGAGTAACCTTTGCAGTTGCTGCTGGAGATGAACCAGTAGATTTTGCCGTTTCCGAAGAGGCCTTGTGCCAGTGCGACAGCAGCCACGAACCCGCCGGTTACCGCTATGACCATCAGCAGACGTTTTATTTGCTGAGGTTGCCTGAAAACATGAAAAACAACCACAAACACTCCTGTGGCTGCCAGCGCCAGCCGCAGGTCGTGTATCGTGGCATTTGGATAGAAGCTGAGTGTCATCGACCTAAGCTCAACGTCGGCGTCAGGCAAATCTCCTAACAGATGGGTTCTCAAGGCCGCTGTATTCGGCGAGATGATGCTCACAAACCATGTGGGTAGCGGAAGAAGCTGGAATGCTGCTGTGAGCAGGAACAGCCCTATTGGTACGTAGGCCCAGGTCCAAAGCGGTTTCTGATTGGGGTGGAGCAAAAGCTTAAGCAGGAAGCATACGACGATAGCCCCCGCCCCGCCAATGACGACCTCTTCGCTCCACCCGTGCACAACTCCAAAAGCGAGTGGCATAAAGACCAAAAGCGCCGCAAGGAGCACCTCAATCACGGTATCGAACCTGTCTGAAACCTCAATCACATTGTCAAGAGTTGATTCGTGCTTTGTCATTGCCGTGTAGTGCAGCTCCCCACATCAATAAGGTTAAGCAGGTGCAAGTCCTGCCCTTTCGATACCCTCGACGGGTTTTCAATGCAAACCAGGCTTGCGATTGACGCCCCCAGTTTCATGCTGATGCGTTCGAAAGTGGCTCTCATACGGGGCCTGCGACCGGCCAAATTATGGGAGTCTGTTGCCACGAGTGAGACCCAGCCTGAGCGTAGAAAGTGCCATGCTGCCTTTTGGGCCGCCAGGCCGAAGTCGCCCAGCAGACTTCCGGCTGTTATCTGCAAATGAGCCGAACATTGCAGCCACTTGGAAAGTATCTGAGGTTGTCTTGCAAGGATTGGATGTCGTTCGGGGTGCGATATGATGGCCTGCACACCCAGCGAACGCAGTTCAACCAGCAGTGACTCAATATCTATGAGCACCTCGTCCGGAAGCTCAAGGAGGAGATACTTGCCGCCATCCGCAAGCGTGAGTATTCTGTCTGCCTCGAGCAATTGACAAATCCTTTCATCCAGGCGAACATCCGCGCCAGGCATAACGGTCAGATGGATGTGGTTGGCTTCCAGTTCTTCATTGAGCGACGATACCGCATTTCTGATGCTTGCGGGTTCGTTGCAGTCGGCGAACTGTCCCAGTTGATGGGGCGTCGCGATAACGGTGGATATACCGTCGTCTGCCAGACCACGACACAGGGCTTCTGCCTCCTGCTTTGTGGCAGGACCATCATCGACAGCGGGCAGGCAGTGACAATGGATGTCAACGTACTGCTGCCGGTCGGGACTGCCGGCGGATGTTTGTCCGGGTGCGACCGCGTTATTGGCAATCGAGTCCCTTGTACGTAGAATGGAATACCACAAACCAAATCCCCCAATTTGTACGTAAGACTATTTACCCTGTTTTTTCAGCTTGCTCACCGTAGTAGCCATAATGGTGGCCGTAACCACCATAATGGCCGTATCTCGAATAGTAACCATACTGTCCTCGCTTGTGCGGAACGTCGTTTATAACTGCGCCAAGAATGTGCGCACCCACACTCAGCAAACAGTCTCTGGCGTATCTGCTGTGCCGTCTTGTGGACTTGTCCGCTTTCAGGACCAAAAGTGTCACATCGCAAATTGCAGCAAGAATCTGGCTGTCGGTGACCGGTATGACAGGCGGTGAGTCTATAATCACGCGGTCATAGCACTTGCAAAGGTTTTTCAATATCTCAGCAAATGTGTCACTGTTGAGGATTTCCGATGGGTTCGGCACTTCCGGGCCGCCGGGCAGGATGTCAAGTCCTGGGATGGGCCCGGTTTGAATTGCTTCATCCAGTCTGATTGTGCCTGCCAGCACGTTTGCCAGTCCGATTTTATTGTCAAGTTCAAAAATCTTGTGCTGGGTGGGTCTGCGGAAATCGCCGTCAAGGACAAGTGTCTTTTGGCCGGCCTGCGCCATCGCAATAGCAAGGTTGCTGGCAAGAGTAGTCTTGCCGTCACCCTGTTCGGGCGAGGTAACAAGAACGATTTTCGCCTCGGCCTTTGGAGCACTGAAGAACACCGCAGTTCGTATAGTTCTATAGGCCTCGGCGACGGCAGATTTGGGTTTGAGTCGTACGGTTTGGCCGCGTGCCACAAAGATTAGCGTTTCTGAAGTCTTACCGCTGTCACTGTGCGAGACCGACTCGACGACGGCGGCTTTCGGTTCACTGTCACGTGCACGGCAGAAAGTGCCCGCACGGCTTGCTCGGTAGGCCCCAGCGAAGACCAGAATCTTCTGCCTCCTATGCCTTGCTTTCGGCTCGGCCGTGGCCAGCCCCGTCCTCCGTAGAAGTTCTACTTCGGAGGATGGCGGCTTCTCGATGCAAGTGACTCGACGAACCTTGGCGATTACGGATTTGAGATTGTGCAATATCCTCTGGCCTTGCGTTGCTATAATCTTCCGGCCTTCCGACATACTGGGCACCACTCCGAGGACCGGAACCCCGAGCACAGCCGATACCTCCTCAGACGATCGAAGTCTGTAGTCCATCCAGTCGCGGAGGAAGGCAAAACAACCGCCAAACGCTGCACCAAGGGCGAGGGCCATTGCCATAATCCGGCCTTTTTGCGGCCTTGATGGAGTAGTCGCAGCACGTGCAACTTCCAATGTTGTGATGTTGAGTGCGCCTACATCTTCTGTGACGTTCAGTTCTTTAATGCGGTCATCGAGGATCTCACAAATTCTTTCCGTGCGCTTCAATTCAGATTGGAAGACGGCGTACTCCGTGGTTTTTACGCCCATTTCCCGCGCTGCCGCAAGCTGGCCGTTAAAAGACGCTTGCAGTTCGTCTTCTCTTTGTTTTGCCGCAATCCATTTTATCTGCATAACCTCGACATACGCCTGGGCAAAGTCTTTGGCCTGCTCGTTAAGCTCCTGCTTCGTGTGGTCGATTTTCGTGTGCATCGCCCTGATGGAAGGATGATCTTCGGTACAAAAGTATTTTGCGTTCTTTAGCTCCACTTCCGCTTTGTTCAGCTCGGACTTCAACTCGGTTTCTCTGTTGCCGACAATCGCTTGCGCACCGGCCTGAGCTGATGCTGCGGCTAATTGCCTGATCTTGGCCGGTTCATCCGCCAGACTTTGGGCTGCCTCAAAATCGGCTTTTGCGTTCAGGGTGGCGAGTTCTGCTTCGGTTAGCGCAACTGACAACGCAGCCAGCCTCTCAAAGACGATATTTCCGTCCTTGTTATCGAACGAAACCACGCCGTTTCTCCGCGTGAACTCTAATATTTCCGCAAATTTGTCGGACAATTCCTTGTCACGTTTGACCTTCTCCTTCTGGAGAATTCTCAGCACTTCCAAAACAGTGCTGCGTTTGCTGGTTGAATGGTATCTGATATAGGCTTCGACTACGGAGTTGACGACCTGAGCAGCTTCCGCCGCGTATGGGGAATCGAATGATATCGTAATGATGTCATCACGCCGACCAACGACGACTTTCAGGTTATTCTTGATGTAACCAACCTGGTTATCGACGTTGGTGAACGTCCGGAGGGATTTTATCTGAGGGTCACTGACCACATCGGAAACAATGGGCGTGGATTTTATCAGTTCACCCTGTGTGTACAGATAGTTAAGGGCCCGCGTCATGACTCCTTCGCTCTCGTTGATAATTTTGGGGCCGGTTTGTTCGACATACAGTCTCGATGCACTTGTGTAGATTGGCGTAGCCTGCAGAATGTAAACAAACGCCGCAACCAATGACAATATTGTGGTGCACAGGATGGTCCACCTGTGACGCAGAGCTGTCTGCAAAAGGTTTTCCTGCGTCGTTTCTTCTGCTTGCTGCAGCGTTGGTTTTACTGCCTCGTTTTCAATTGAGTCGTTACCCATTTTTTGCCCAAACAGACATAGACCCTATTTCGGCGCATATCGCATATCTGACCCGATCGAGATATAGAAAGCATCGGAGAGGACCTTGTTGATGCGGGTGTGCAGTGTATGGTCCACGTATATAAGGTCGCCCGGCTTTATTACAAGGTTGTACGCGTCGGCCTTGTTGTTAATCCCCAGACTGGCTGAAACGACCTCCCCGGAGGTGTCCTGTCGATAGATTTTCAAATAACGTGGGTCGGCAACAATGTCAAGTCCCCCGGCAAAAGCCAGTGCCTCCATTAAGTTGTATTGGACATCCGCAGGATAAGGAAAGACACCGGCTCTGTTAACAAGGCCTAATACCGCAAAGACACGTTCGCTTTCGCTCTGATACTTTTTAACTTCGCAAACCACCATAGGCGGGGTGACAACGTACTTGGGATAGTAAGCATCTATGACAGATGCTTCGATCTGTGCGAGCGTCTTGCCGGCAACCTCTACTTGGCCGATAATCGGCAAGGTAATCGTTCCTGCTTCGTTTACACGAACGAGGTAGGGTTCAAAATCGCTGCGACCGGCAATCGGCCGAAGCCAGTCTGGCAGGTCGGCGGAAATAACCCGCAGAACAACGGGCATCTCAAACTCCAATATGTCGCCGGGAATCACACGGTAGGGACCCACATAACTTTTGACGCCTGTGGCGCTTTTGAAATCGGTTTCTGATCTGGTCGGCCCGGCTTTTTCGAACTGCTGCAATTGCTCGGGAGTAGAGAGCCTGGGAGCGCATCCTGAATCTAATAAGATAGGACACGCCAAAGCAAAGGCAAACACGCTTATAGAGAATCCAACATTTCTGTGCTGCTGTGGCACTATATGCCCCCCAATTTGCGGCCCCCATTTTAGTCGCGCAGCGTTGTTTTTCTGTTTGAACAAAACTATCGGCGTCGCTACGAGGAAAACATTAATTCTTTTACTCCCATTGCGTTTTTTTCGAGACGTTATTTTCGCGTCTATTCTGGACCGGAAAACAGGTTTTTAGGCGTTATCAATATTGATAGAGGGCCTCTTTCAGTTTTTTTCTCGGCGATATAGTGGACGGTTAAGGGCGTTCTCATCATCGCCATGCCCGCTCTTATAGGTCCACGGTATTTTTTGTGCCCTTGTTCTTCACGATTGGCATAGAAGTTTTGGCATAATAGCACGGTGCGGACAGATAAAAATTCAGCACTTATTCCAGCCCCGCACTCATTTCCTTGCGTTGCGCCTTATCACTCGAAGAACTTGACAAACAGGATGGAAAATGCTACAATAAAACCAACTTATTCGGGGGTTTCCACTAGGAGGGTGGCCTCAGTTATCGTCGGGTGTCAGTCGGAGGAAGCAGTCCAGCACCGAAATAGACCTGTTATGTTCGACTGCTTTTTTTCTCTTGAGGGTGTAATTCTTTGTGGGGTGGGTGGTGAATATGCGATTGCTGGCCTTAACCAGCATACTCAGTTTACTCTTGTGCCTGCAGTTCGGATGTTCTGCAGAGCATATTCGTTTCAGGACACGAAGTGGCAGCAGCCTCAAAGACCGCCCCAGCGGCCTTTTGATGGATGCGAATAACACGCCGTTTCTTATAGAACTCATAGAAAGACCCGATGGGAGTCTCGATTTTGTCCGGCAAATAAGCGGTCGAATAGTGCAGAAGGAGACTTGCCGAGCTGAATACCATAAGCTGTATTCCACCAATCACTTCATAGTAGTAGAAGGCCAAATAGGAAAGGCTGAGGCTAAATATCCCATTGTCCTGGACACCGGCGCATCGCAGCCTGTATTCGTGAAAGTCGGGCACGTGTTGGATAATAGATTGCCGATATACCCACTTGAGAATAACAAAGCGGGCTTGAATGGCCACGGTCTGGGCCTTTGCTATCTTCCGGAACTACAGATAGGAAATGTGACGTTCGCTGATTGGCCGAGTTTTTATTTGGAGCAGTCCGGCAGGCGCGGGTTGTTTGGGTTGGCGGTTACCAGCAATGGTTCTGAGGACAACACTGTAATTGTCGGACTGCCGGTGCTGCGGGAGTTCAGATACATTGTTTTTGACAGCATCAGCAAACAGGTAATATTTTCGTCCAATGAATCGTTCGAGGCGAAGGAGCCGGGTCTGTGGGAGAAATTTCCCTTTTCAATTGAGGAAGACTTTCATCGTAATGCCTTCCTCCTGGTAGAGGTTTCTGTTGCCGGAGAAGCCATCGAATTGCAGCTTGATACAGGCAGCGGAAGAGGACTGGCGATAGGTGAACAACTGTGGGAATCGCTTCGGCAGAGGATGCCGGATGTGAAGCTGAACAGGGGCAGGGAGCTATACCCGTACATCGGATTGCTGCCTTGCAGGAGGGGCGAGATTGCGGAACTCAGGATTGGCCAAAGAGCCGTAAGGAACGCACAAATTTCTGTTTTTGCAAATGATAGCCCGCTTCTTCAAGGATGCCAGGGGTTACTGGGAATGCAGTGTTTCCAGAATGCCGTGATGGTTCTTGACTTCGAAAGAAATCTGATGTGGGTAAGCAGCTCACAGCCGTGACTGCGCGGTTTCAATAAGGGGCTTCCAACAAAATGGGCCAGACTTGACCGGCAGTCTGGCCCAGGACGGCAACTGTTTGCAGGAGAGGGTTATTGCATTGCTCTTTGACGGTGCGAAGCGCGCTCCTGCTCGGACCATCCGGCATGTTGCCGGCTATGGTGTGGCTGGACTGCGAGCATTTGACCCGCCGCCCCCACCCCCACCCCCTGCGATAGCAACCGCGGCACCTCCGCCTGCGGCAATGGCACCCGCGGTGCCGGCGCCAACACCCATGAATGCCGGTGCTATCGCTATCTTCATGCTGCCCATACCGGGAATACTTTTGGTCAACATGCTGCTGACACTTGTCACTTGCCCCATTGAGGACAATTGCCCGCTGCTCTGAAGGGCAACCGTTCTCGCTGCCGGTACCCAGATTGTGGAAACGGGATTTGGAGCTCCCTCACATGCGATCGCCGCACATAAACTGCTCGCTTGTGCAGCCCGTAGGCCCTCGGCGTGAGTCCAGCGAGGTGGCAATGATTCTTTTTCAACCTTAAGGCTCTTTCCGGTCAGTCCCACCTTTCTAACAAAGCTCTCGAATTTTGGCCCCAGGCCCTCTAAGTCAACAGCAGCACCTGATGTGTCGGTTTTGTAAGTCGCAATCTCATATCGCAGATTCTCGTTAGAGCCGGTGATATTTCCGGATGCCTCAAAAACCGTTATGCTGACGTAAATGTCCTTAATCTCAGAATCAAACAGATACACTGCCTTGATCCTCGAGATGACTTCTTTCGTGCCTTCCTTTGCGGTGACGACCTTGAAAGCGAATGGTTCCGACAACGCCCTGACCGCTATCATCTCGCCTAATGTCTTTGTCTGGAGCTGCATGGCTGTAAGAGTGAACTTCAGCTCGTCGGGAAGCGAGGCATCATACCCCTTCAAGTCAAAAGACTGCTTCCATGTTTTCCCGATGTTCTGTTTTGTTACTTGCTGGAGCGATTTGGCACAGTTATTGTTTATGTTCCGAAGAAACGCCAGATCTTCCCCTCCCCCCGACAACTTCCCGCTGCTCTTATCGACAATGAACGACACTTCGGTGGAAGACGGCTGCTGTTCTGTGCCGGCGTTGGCAGCGGCCAATCCGAAATCTCTCGAAGTAATGGAATACTGGACCCTGTCATCTGATAAGAATTGCCTTTTTACGGTCATCAGAGTGTCAACTTGGTTCCTGAACTGAGTCTGACCTGAATACTCAACAGTTGAAAGCATTTTGTAATGCTCGATGTCTTCTCGTTCAGCCGCCGGAACCGTGCGGGTGAAAGGCGGACACAGTACCGCCATCAACACAATCAACGAGCATATTCTGTTTCTCAACAATACGCTACCTGCCCTTGCCATAACCGAACCCTTTCAAATCTTCTGGTTTCTCCAAAATGGAACGTGCCAGGGGCAAAACTGCCGCTCATGTTCCAGCCCAAAAAACATTTTACACCGATTCGTACTTTATGCTTTATGCAAAAGTTGTTCGCCTGCGAAACCCCCAATTATGCTGACACACCCCATATCGGCAGCATCGCGAGCGAGACTTCAATGAAATTAGCAACGTTCCCGACGGCCAGAGCAGCTATTTGGGTGATACAATTGAATCTGCTCAAAAAGAATGGGACTAAATGCGTAAAATTCTGACCCGTATCTACGTAATTACGGAAATGCTAATGTTCTTTTTGCTGGGCCGTTCTACTGCTGTGTCCGACGAAGGCCGAACTACGATTCGGGAATAAGGCAAATTCCCATCGGAAATCGGGCCGGCCTTCAGCAATATAGCTGCAGGTAGTTCGTGGCTCGCGGCTCGTGATTCGTTCACCACCCCCCTTGTCTTCTGTCGAAGACAGAAAGGCGGCCGGCAGGTAAAATTGTAAATCGAAAATTGTAAATCGAAAATATCTTGAAGCCGGCCTAACATCAAAGGCGGCCCCCGCGTCTTCCTGTCGCCGGCCCCCATTCTTGCTTTCGAAAGAAAGCAGGGGGGAGGCAAGGAAGACAGGAGCGGGGGAGTTATAATCTGTCCCATGTAATTGCTGCCTGTACATTAGGGGTCTGGCGTAAAGTTTTTTGCCTGATGGAACATTTTTGTCTTAATACTTCGCTATATTGTTGCCGATGACTTTACTATGCATAAGCTGCAATGGCTGTGTGCTTATGGGGGCCTTGAGAATTGGGGGCTGAAAGAAGTTCTTATCTGCGAGTCGATTTGTGGGTACCACGCGAAACGAACATCGTTTACAATAGATGAAAGTGTAATGTTCGGTGGAATCCGAAGTGGGGGTTATCATGGACAAGTTACTTACAGTCCTGGTTATCGATGACGAGCCGCATATCCGCGAAGTGCTTGAGTACAACCTGAAACTTGACGGTTTCGAAGTCCTTACCGCTGCAGATGGTCGCACAGGTCTTGAACTGGCCATAGAAAAGAAACCGGATTTGGTGTTATTGGATTGGATGATGCCGCAAATGGACGGGCTGCAGGTTCTTGCTGAGCTTAAGCGTGATACAAGAACTAAAGACATCCGCGTTTTTATGCTGACGGCCAAAAGCATGTTAACTGAGGTAGGAAGGGCGCTATATGAAGGTGCCGACGACTATATTACAAAACCTTTTGACCCGGCAGAGTTGGGAGGAATACTGAAGATAAAAATGGAAGACTACCTTCAGGTAAAAGACCGGTAGTTCGTGGCTCGTGATTCGTCCGCCGCCCCCCTTGTCTTCTGTCGAAGACAGAAAGGGGGCCGGCAGGTAAAATCGTAAATCGAAAATTGTAAATCGAAAATGAAATTAGGCCTGTGGGAGTGCAGCATGTGGAATCATGGCTGTTACGATATCAAACCTGACTCCAATTTCAAACCGGACTCTCTGATACGTCTCCCCCTTCTTGCTCCCCGCTTCCGCGGGGACAAGTTTACCCCTGCGAAGGCAGGGGCAAGAAAGCAGGAGGACATTCAATGATTACGGTCCTCTGCTGCACCAGGGCACAGTTCTACGAGTGCGGTACACCTATAAATTCAAGAAAAGTGGTTTGGCTGATATTGCAGTAGATGACTGATGAGACAAAAATCAAGGTTGTGCTGGCTGATGACCACAGCATCATGCGCGATGGTCTAAAAGCACTGTTTAGAAATCATCCAAATATTGAAGTTGTTGCTGATACCGAAGACGGTATAACGGCTGGACGAATTGCACGCGAGGCCGGTCTTGATGTTATCACCATTGGTCTCAATCTTGGCGGAATCAATAATATCGAAACCGTTCGACAGCTTTCTCATGAATGCCCCCGCGTAAAAATCGTTGCCCATTCGATGTTCCTCGAGAATGCCTTTGTTTCCGATGCGCTTAGGGCCGGCGTCTCCGCCTATGTACACAAAGAACACGCCTTTCCTGAACTTATTAAGGCCATAAATGCAGCTATGGGCAATGAACTCTATCTTTGCCCAAAAGTTGCGAGCGTGGTCATGAACGGCTACCTGAAGAACCTCTCACGGAATGGTGTTTCCTCAAATGGGTGTTTGACCGACAGGGAGCGCGAGGTGTTGAAACTGCTGGCCGACGGCAAATCCGCGAAGGAAATAGCCTTGGACCTGCATCTCAGCATTAAGACGGTGGATACTCACCGCCGTCAGATTATGAGTAAATTGGGCTTGTACAGCCTGCCCCAGCTAACCAAGTATGCCATTCGGTGCGGGCTGACCTCTATTGATTGATTCCCGGACGGACATTCCTCTTTTTACCGCCTCCGCCCATCTTCTCGGAATCGGACCCCGGTTTGATATGTTCCTTTTGGTAACTTTTGGCAGAGGTTCTGCTTAAGAGTTTCTCATCCTCTATGGCAGCTCACAAGGACCGTAGTCTGACTGTGAATTCAGGAATTCGCTTCTTATTCGGGACGTTATCGTTGTCGAAGTAAATTCGGTTCTGCACAAATGGGGGGTTCTGTGCCGAGACCGAATGAACGGAAGATGCTTTTTGGGGGTTGCAAATATGATAGAACAGCTTGTTCCTTTGTTTCCCAGAGTGCGTCCGAGATACTGCGGGCGGAGAAGTTGGTATAAAACTTATCGCTAAGGAGAACGAGTTATATTTTGAAATTTCCGATACCGGCCCCGGCATACCCGAAGAATATAAAGATAAGATTTTTGACAAGTTTGAACGCATCACTGCAGAGAAGATAGAAGGCACAGGCCTTGGCTTATCCATAGCCAAAGACATCGTTGAGTTACATAAGGGCAGGATTTGGGTCCAGTCAAAAGTAGGATAAAAACAGTGCCGGCTCCAATATCTGGAAATAATCGTATGGTCTGTAACATTGGGGGTTGTTAGCGCCGAATTCAAATTTGGGGGTGACATAGTCGTGAAAACCAGAGTGCTCATAAGCACAGGGATTATGCTGATGCTTTTCGCTCGCGCATCGCAGTGCCATGGAATCGAAGAAAGTAATCAGGAAGTCAGCATAAGAACAATGCCGCCAGTCAAGTATCTATGGTATGGCTTCGACCTGCTGGACATTGGTCGCTTTGCCGAAAAAGGCAAGTTAGGGGTTGAGCTGAGCACAATAATGGTCAGCAAGAATATGTGGCAAGGGTTTGATTTGCTGGATGACCACGGAGCATTTATCCCTGTAGGGACCGTAACTTTTGGTGACAGTGGTTTCAGCGGCAAAATCATTGGCGTCTATCCGTTATCGAGCGGTTTTGAGAAATCCGTTGAGCTGGACTACGCGGCTTTTTATACAAAAGCTTTTCTGGAAGACACGCGGTATGTCACCAATGTTACCGCCAATTACTTTTACTACGGCAAACCGAAACAGCCGGGACATAACGGCGACACCCAGGAAGTCGGCGTGTGCCTTTGCTGGCCTAAGGCCTTTACGATTGCGGACAGCCCGCTTGTCCCCAGCTATTACGCAGGCGCTTTGTGGTCGAGCGAGAGCAACTCGGATGTCAGAGGCGTTGAAGGATTTGTCCATGTCTTAGGACTTGCATACGACCTTGGGGTGACCAATTTTTGGCCGAACGGCCAGAAGCAGGTATTCAGATTCTCCGGAGACATAACCTACAACGACGGATTCGGGGGTAAGGAAGTGGACCACGACTGGTCGCATACTGTTATCGGCGTGAGCACAAATCTTGAAATGGGGAATCTAACGATGACGCCGTCTGTAAATTATCAAATATCGATGGATGATTCAGTCAATGATGAAGATGAGCTCTGGTGCGGGGTAAATGTGACTTACCGGTTCTAAGATTACTTTCAGGTGTGAGACAAAAATGGAAATGAAGACGGATAACTTAAAAGAAGGCAGAGAAATAAAACGAATAATAGTGTTAATAATATGTTCTATCCTGATAGCAGCGACAGGCTGTGCCAAGAGGCCCGAGGCAACGCCGCCGATAAAAATCACTATCAATTCCTGGGCAGGTCATGCCCATGCCTATGTTGCCAAGGAAAAGGGTTATTTTGAAAAGAACGGCGCGCGGGTAGAGCTTGTATTTGAAAAAGATTATGCCCCAAGCAGGCAGCGTTATATTGACGGCAAGGTGGACGGCATTTTTGGAGTCTATGCCGACGCTATCCTGCAGAGTTCCGAAGGCATGTCCTCACGCGTGGTCTATATCGCGGACTTCTGCATCAGCGCCGACGTGATTGTGGGTAAACCGGAATTCAAGGATTTGTCCGGTTTAAAAGGAAAGAAGGTCGGCATTGATAGCGTAAACACCTTTTCGCATCTCTTTGTGCTTGCGGCCCTTGAAAAGTCGGGTGTAAAAGAGCAAGAGGTGCGTTTTGAAATTGTGCCGGCACAGGAAGTTTTAAAGGCGCTTGAGGATGAAAGAATAGACGCCGGCCATACCTGGGAGCCGACAAAGACCGCCGCCATAAAAAAGGGTTATAAAGTTCTGGCAGAAGCTCAATATGTGCCGGGCTTAATCACCGATGTCCTGGTTTTTAACGCCAGGGTGATAAAGGAACGGCCTGGCGAGATAAAGGCGATTGTAAAATCATTGTTAGAGGCAAGGGATTTTCTTTATGCCCATAAAGAAGAAGCAATAAAGATTATGGCAAAAAATGAGGATATGTCTGAGGCCGAAATGCAGGAAGGTCTAAGCGGGGTTCATCATCTGGATTTAAAAGAGAACCTTAAGGCTATGCAGAAGAGCGATGAGACCTATTCCCTATTTGGCTCAGGAAAGATAATCGCGGACTTTTATCTGGAGAGAGGGCAATTATCGCACCTTCCGGATTTGGATAAAATAATCGAGCCGAGGTTTGTTGAGGAATTGGGAAAATAAATGAAAGCTGATAGCCGATAGCTGGAGACTAATAATGAAATTCGCCCCTAAATTAACAGCTCTATTCATAAGCATAAGCGCAATCTTTGCCGCCATTGTGTTTACCATTGCCTATTCCCAGGTGGAAAAGATACTGGAAGGCGGTGTTGGGGCGCGTATGGAAAACCGCGTCTTTTTTATTATGGATGCGTTGGACCGTTTCTTATATGAGAGGTTAAGCGATATAAAAATGATTGCCGACGATTCGGTAATTAGCTCTGAAAACGCCACCGCTGAAGAGATTACCGAAAGACTCATCTTCTTCAGAAATGCCTACAAGCGCTATGCCTCCCTTTCCTTCTTTAATTTAGACCGTATCCGCATTGCCGATACCGCAGGACTGAACATCGGCGAGCAGAACCTGATGACGCGCTACTGGGAGGATGTTTTGAGCGGGAAGGTGAGCGCTGCCAGCGACGTGCATATCGCAGAAGATCTTAAAGGGCCCGTGGTTTATTTTGCCTCTGCGGTAACTAATAAAGAAGGCAAGGCAATAGGGGTAGTAGTTGCCCGAATTCCGACAAGCCGGCTATTTGAGATGGTAAAAGGAAGCGCGAGAATCCAAGAAGAAGAAAAAGAAGAAATAGACCTAATAAACAAAGACGGCCTCTTAATCTACTCTAATCATAATCGCGCATGCGTTCTAAAAGATAATCTGCCGGAGTGGGAGTCAATAAAAAAGGCTCATCAAGGCAAGATTTTCGGCAGAGCAAAGCACCGGCATCCGGACGAGAAAGAGACAGTGCTCTATGTCTTTTGTCGGGAGCAGGGGTATTTAGACTTTAAAGGGAATGACTGGACCATTCTCTTTCATGTACCCACGCGGGTCATTTTCAGCCCGGTCAATAAACTATTAAAAATGCTCATAATAACGTTTCTGGCTATGTTGCCCGGGCTGGCGTTGGTTAGTTATCTTTTTAGTAAAACTGTGTCTTTGCCTTTGTCCCGGCTAAGTTTTGCTGTCGCAGAAATAGGTAAAGGTAAATTAGATGCGCTGATAGAGGTAAAATCAAAAGATGAATTTGGCTCTTTGGCCAATACCTTTAACCAGATGGCAGCGGATTTAAAAAAGACCACCATATCCATAGATGACCTCAATAAAGAAATCACTGAGCGCAGGCGTGCGCAGGTTAAACTGCAGCGGCACATAAAACAGCTTAACTGCTTCTATGACCTATCCAAGCTCGCTGTGAGACCGCAAATCTCATTAGACCAAATCTTTCAGGAAACAGCCAAGCTGGTTCGTGGTGTATATCGGTATCCCGATATAACCTGCGTAAGAATCACCTTTAACGGGATACAATACAAGACCGACAATTTCAAAAAAACCGAAATCAGTCAGCACGCCGACATTAGAATCCGCGGAGAGAGAGTCGGAAGCATCGAGGTTTACTGCCTTGAAGATAGACGAGAAAACGGCGAAGGCCCATTACTTAAAGAAGAAGCTGCCCTGTTAAATGTGGTCGCCGAGCAACTTGGCAGAACTGCGGAACTCAAACAGGCAACGGATAAATTGCGCTTATTCAGAAATCTGATAGAGCAATCAAATGACTGCGTTTTCATTTTGGAGCCCAAATGGGGTCGTTTTCTGGATGTAAACGACAGAACTTGCCAGAGCTTAGGGTACAGCAGAAAAGAATTGCTCGATATGAGTATCAAAGACATCGAGGGAACTATAAAGGATGATTCATCGTGGCAAAAGCAAACAGAAGAACTCAAACTCAAGGGCGATATCATCATACAAGGCCAGCATAAGTGCAAAAACGGAAAGAAGTTTTTTGCAGAGACCAGTCTAAAGCTCGTAAAGGAGGAGAAAGAAGACTACATAATATCGGTTGCGCGCGACATTACCGAGCGTAAGCAGGCGGAGGAGACACTAATAAAAAGCGAAGCCAAATACAAGGCCTTAGTTGAGAATCTTCCTCAAAAAGTATTTATGAAGGATAGAAATTCAGTTTATATTTCTTGTAACGAGAGCTATGCGCGCGATTTAAAGATTAAACCTGATGAAATTGTTGGAAAAACAGACTATGATTTTTTCCCTAAGGAGTTAGCGGAAAAATACAGGATGGATGACAAAAAGATTATGGAGTCAGGGAATGTTTCAGATATAGAAGAAGCATATATCCAGGATGGAAAAAGATTGTGTGTCCGTACGGTCAAAGTTCCGGTTAGTAGGGGTGCCGGTGGAGAGGTGAGGGATATATTAGGCATTTTCTGGGATATTACCGAGCGTAAGCAGGCGGAGGAAGAGTTGGAAAGACTGAGGAAACAGGTGGAGTTTATCCTGGGTGCGACAAAGACAGGTTTGGATATCATCGATGACGACTATAATATGGTTTATATCGACCCGGAATGGCAGAAGGTTTACGGCGACTATGAAGGGAAAAAATGCTACGAGTATTTTATGGGTAGAAACCAGGTTTGCCCCGGCTGTGGAATCCCCAAGGCCCTCGAGACAAAAGAACTTGCTGTGACCGAAGAAATACTCGTAAAAGAAGGCAACCGACCCATTCAGGTAACCACTATGCCCTTCCAAAACAGCGAAGGCAAGTGGCTGGCTGCAGAAGTCAATGTGGACATCAGCGAGCGCAAGCAGGCAGAAGAAAAGCAGGCCAGACTGGTGGAAGAGCTTGAAGATGCCAACCAGGAATTGAAGGATTTTGCCCACATCGTGTCGCACGACTTGAAGGCCCCGCTGTGCGGCATCAGGACGGTAGCCGAATGGATTTCGGCAGACTATGCCGACAAGCTCGATGAAAAAGGCAGAGAGCAGCTGGGGATGCTTATGGAGCGAGTTGAGCGTATGTACAAGTTGATTGACGGCGTCCTGGCATATTCGAGAGTCGGACGACTCAAAGAGAAACGGATACAGGTGAATCTGAATGAGCTGGTTCGCAGCATTATCGATTCGCTTGCCGTTCGGGAAAATATCTCAATCGTGGTGGAAAATGAGCTGCCTGTGCTCGAATGCGAAGAGACCCGCATCACGCAGGTCTTCCAGAATCTGATGAGCAACGCTGTCAAGTATATGGACAAACCGGAAGGGCAGATAAGGATTAGCTGCATCGAAGAAAATGGGCACTGGAAGTTCGGTGTTGCGGACAATGGGCCTGGAATCGAAGAGAAAGATTTCGAAAGAATTTTCAAGATATTCCAGACCGCATCGCAGCATAAAACGGCCGAGAGCACAGGCATCGGCCTGTCCATCGTCAAGAAAATCGTCGATTTATACGGTGGTAAGATTTGGGTGGAGTCAAAAGTCGGAGAAGGAAGCACGTTCTTCTTTACGCTGCCAAAGCGGGAAGTTGAGGTTAAAAATGCGAACTGCGAAACCTGTATTAGTTGTTGAAGATGACGACATTCACGCCGCAACCGTAAAGAGAGCTTTGAAAGAGCTCAATGTTACTAACGAAATTGTGCGCACGGCGAATGGCGACGAAGCATTGAAGTATCTGGAAAACCAGGGCAACAAAATGCCATGTGTTATTCTGTTGGATTTGAATATGCCAAAAATGAGCGGCATCGAATTTATGAAAATTGTGAAAAGCAACGACCGGCTGCGACAGATACCCGTCATAGTAATGACAACGTCCGATGAAAAACATGATATCGTTGAGAGTTTCAAACTGGGCGTCGCGGGCTATGTGGTCAAACCTTTCAGCTACAAGGATTTTGTAGAGCAAATCAGAATAATCAACCTGTACTGGACACTGAGTGAGCTGCCGGAAGGAGAATAATCGATGGAAAAGACAAGGACAGAGGTCTGTTAATAGAGGATGACTAAATTGCTCGAGCAGCTTTGCATCCGGCGGCAGACTTTTGTTCGGGACGCTCAACCGGCTAAACGTGGACAAGGATAATATGGCAGAATCCCGATACAGAATCTTGCTAATCGAAGATGACAAGATTGCCCAAATGGCCTTTAAGCGATTCGTGGCGGAAGAGAGTGTTCCCTACGATTACACGATAGCATCCTCTGTTTCCGAAGCAAAGGGCATTCTGACTGCCGGCAAATTTGATGTGGTGATTGTTGATTATTTGCTTGGTGACGGGACTGCGTTTGACGTTTTCCGTTCAATCGTGGATACGCCTGTCATTTTTGCAACCAGTGCAGGGAATGAGGAGCTCGCAATCAGAGCTATGAAAACTGGCGCCTATGATTACCTGATAAAAGACCCCGCACGTAATTATCTCAAACTGTTGCCCAACATCATAGGAAAAGCGATTAACTACAAGAAAGTCCAGGACAAGCTGAAAGAATATCACGAACACCTCGAGAGATTGGTCGCAGAACGCACAGACCAGCTCGCCGCGGAAAAAGAGCTTATGTCGGTAACTCTTGCAAGCCTGACTGATGGTGTTATCGTGGTGGATACGGAAAAACGCATTGTTTTGCTCAACCCCGTCGCGGAAAATCTGACGGAGGTAAGATATAACTACATCAAGGGCCACCTCGTCAGTAACGTATTCCGGCTGGTGGACGAACGGAGCGGAGGCCTTTTGGAAAGCCCCATTGACTGCGTGCTGAATTCCCAGGGGACCGGGCCTGCTGCAAAATGTGGCAATCTGATTGGAAAAAACGGCAGTGAGTGTCCGGTAGCTGCTGCAGCGGCTCCAATTCGCACAGGCAACGGCCCCGTTATGGGAGTAGTAATGGTGCTTCACGACTTGAGGCAGGAACGCGAAATAGATCGAATGAAGACGGATTTCGTCTCTTCTGTGTCCCACGAGCTGCGCACGCCGCTGACATCCATCAGGGCCTACACGGCAACCATATTACGCGATCGCAATATGACGGATAAGACGAAATACGATTTTCTTGCCGTCATCCTCGAAGAAACCGAACGTTTGACAAATCTTGTCGATCAACTTCTCGAAGTTTCACACCTGGAATCCGGAACAGTCAGAATCGTTAGAGAATCAGTGGATATTCCTGCCATTATCGAGCAGGTTGTGACAGCTCTGGAACCGCTGGCCCAGAACAAAAATATTCAACTTGAGACAGATGTCTGTGACCAGCTTCCCATCTTACTCGGTGACAAGGGCAAGATTCAGTCGATAATTTCGAACCTGGTCAGCAATGCTATCAAATTCACTCCTGACGACGGTCGGGTGCGTATTTCCATCCAACAGCACGACCAGGAGCTGGTCATACGCGTCAGTGACACGGGGGTGGGCATACCCAGAGAGGAACTGCCGAGAATATTTGAGCGATTCTATCGCGGAAGAAGAACCAGCGAACAAGTGAAGGGAACAGGGCTGGGACTTGCCATTGTCAAGGAGCTTGTAACTATGCATGGCGGTAGAGTTGGAGTTGAGAGTGAACCGGATAGGGGTACAACTTTCACGGTCGCCCTGCCTGTAGTGGGTGAGCCTCAGCTTGAACCCGTGGCAGGATGACACACGCAATATACGAGAGACGAGAGACGAGCGACGATATACGCGCCGTTTCCCCACCGCCGCCGGCGATATACGAGAGACGAGAGACGAGAGACGATATACGAGAGCCGAGGGGTCGAAGGACCTTATCCTAAAGCGCAGTCGAAGGACCCTGGTATTTATTAACGGTTTGCAGGCGTGCGAATGTGCGAGCAGTATCATTTTTGCTCTCTGCATTTTACACAGATTTTACTTTCGGTAACTGATTTGCAAGACTATGCTTATGATAAGACAATGACATCTCTGTCAACCGTTCGGCATCTTGTGTGTCTATCCATATAGGCGGGCCTCGGATTTGTCTTTTTAAGCCCGTGGTAACGCGTAATCAGATTTTTTAAGGAAAGGTAATACCAATGGGTAAGAAAATGATTGGAGTTGGATTAGTGGTTTCGATTGCGGCGGGTATTATTCTGCTTCTTCAACTCGGTTCGGCAAGCTCAGCGGTGGAGCGTGAAGCCCCGGGCAATTCGGAGATGTCTCTTTTAGAAGTCACATCCGATAAGGTTACCGTGGAGTTTTACCCTCCGGACAGCAAAGGCGGAATGCTCGAGGTCGAGCTTTGCCAGCTTGATGGCAAGATGCTCGCCAAGGTCACTCGCAGGCACGAGGGCAGGCAGATTCGAATCGATTTGTTCGCGCAAATCGAGAAGAAAGACCTGGCCAACTACTATCTGCGTTACCGTTTCGACTCAGGCCAGGTGTTTCGACAGAGAAGTTTGCTGTTTGTCGGCGAGATTCTTGAAACCACGGTATTAGGGCAGCGCGAATTTGTGGCCGGCACGTCGCCGGTGATAAGGGTGCTGGTGCGGGACAGGGCGGGCGGCGTCCCGATTCGCGGCGCTGATGTTGCGGTGGAGCTGATGCACCAGGACAAAGTAATCTCAAAGTTCAGCGCAAAGACCGATGACAATGGCGAGGTGGCGGTGCGGCTTGAGATGCCGGATACGGCTCTGCGCGATGCAAAGCTCAAGGTCGCCGTTACTACAAAGACCGCGAAGGACGTCATAGAAGAGACCGTGCAGGTTAGAAGCGCTTTGCGGACACTGCTTACCACGGATAAGCCCCTTTATCAGCCGGGGCAGACCATTCACATCCGTGCCCTGACGTTGTCTCAGCCCGAAATGAAGCCTTTGGACAATGCGGAGGTTATATTCGAGGTGGAAGACTCCAAGGGCAACAAGGTCTTTAAGATTCGTAAGAACACCGACCGCTTCGGTATCTCGCACACGGATTTTGTCCTGGCTGACGAATTGAATATGGGGGCCTATCGTGTCCGCGCGATTGTCGCGGGGGCCAAAGAGGAAAAGACCGTAACTGTCGAGCGGTACGTGCTGCCGAAATTCAAAATCGATTTTAAGAGCGACCGCAGTTTCTATCAGCCCGGCGAGACCGTCAAGGGCGAAATCCAGACGGACTATTTCTTTGGCAAGCCGGTGGCGGGGGGGAAGGTCGCGATAAAGTGCGCAAAGTTCGATGTTGCTTACGTTGACTTCCAATCCATCGAGGGCAAGACGGACGAAAAAGGTCACTATACGTTTGAGGTTCGTCTGCCGGAGCATTTTGTTGGGCAGCCGCTGGAGGCGGGCAAGGCCTCGGCAAAATTTGAGATTTCGGTAATCGACACCGCCGACCACAAGGAAACCGTAACCAAAAATCTTACTGTAACCGCCGCCCCGATTATCGTCGCCGCAGTGCCGGAAAGCGGAGAATTGGTCCCCGGCCTGGAAAACAAGGTCTATATAGTCACCATGTATGCGGATGCCACGCCGGCGCCCTGCACGGTTCTTTGGGGCAATCCCCCTCACCAGGCCAAACCTATAACAATTGAAACCGATGAGGCCGGTTTCGGCGAAGTCGCATTCTCACCTGCGGATGACAGCGCGATTAAGATGTCACTGACTGCCAAAGATGCCAAAGGTCATACGGGCCGGGCCGATGTAGAATTGAAAACCAAAGAGCGCAAGGACGATGATACGGTGCTGGTCCGCATAAATAAAAGTCTCTATCGCGTCGGCGAAGAAGCGGCGTTATCTATTTTCTCCACGCGAAAATCGGGAGCGGTCTATATCGACATTATCAAGGACCGCCAAACTTACCTGACGCGAACGCTGGAGCTGAAAGGAGGCAAAGCTTCGGATAAGGTGACACTGGATGCTACGCTGGCAGGAACGGTCCAGTTTAATGCTTATCTTATAGGCAAAAATGGCGTGATTGTCCGCGACCAGAGGCTTGTTCTTGTGGACCCCGCTGACGATTTGCGGATAGAAGTAAACGGCGACAGCGAGACATATCTGCCGGGCGCCGAGGCAAAGCTGAAATTCAAGGTTACCAACAAGCGCGGCGAAGGCGTGGCCTCGGCTCTTGGAGTTATGGTCGTGGATGAGGCGGTCTTTGCGTTGCAGGAGATGCAGCCCGGGCTGGAGAAGGTCTATTTCTATCTGGAGAAGGAAATCGCCACGCCGAGATATGAAATCCACGGCTACGAATTGGATAGTTGTATCGGTCCGCCTATACCGCTTCCCGGTGCAGAGGCCGTTCGGGGCCGCAGGGACACCGCCGCCCGCGTGCTCCTGGCATCGGCAAAAGGAGTGGGAGAATATCCACTTTATGTCAATACTTATGAGCGGGACAACAAGGCCCAGGCCTTCCAGCAGAAGATGACTGAGCGAATGATGCCGCGATACCAGAAGATACAGGAGGCACTGAATAAATTTTCTGAGAAGCACCGCGGTGTTCTTGCCAGGCCTTCCAAAAAAGGTATCGAGCTGGCCGTTTTGGTGGAGGAAGGGTATCTGAAAAGGGCTGAGACCATCGACCCCTGGGGCAGCGAAATGAAGATTACAGGCAAATGGTGTGATAGCTGTCAGAACTATCATGGCTTTATTCTTGCATCCGCAGGAATAGACGGCCTCTGGGACACCATAGACGACCTTGCCGTGCCGCCATTACAGTTCCCCAGACGAGGGGGATTCGCTGGGCGCGAGATGTTAGAAAAGCACGACTTCGCCTTTGCCCTGAATGAGGCCGCCCCAATGGCAATGGGTGTGGAAAAGGCAGCAGACGACAGACGAGAGACGAGAGACGAGAGACGAGGGACGAGAGACGAGAGACGAGGGACGAGGGACGATGAGCCAATCCGCATCCGTCAGTATTTTCCGGAGACGTTGTACTTCAATCCTGCATTGATTACCGATGCCGATGGTCTTGCATCGCTGACCATACCATTGGCCGATTCGATAACAACCTGGCGAATGACCTGTATGGCCTCATCGCTTGCAGGCCAGCTCGGTTCGACAACGGCAGGCATCCGTGTATTTCAGGATTTCTTTGTCGATATCGATTTTCCTGTTTCTCTGACCCAAAATGACGAGGTCCATGTGCCCGTAGCGATATACAACTATCTCAAGACCAACCAGAAAATCAGTCTTCAGGTCCAGAAAGAGGACTGGTTCGAGCTAAAGGACGCGGCGGAAAAAACCGTAACGCTCGCGCCGTCGGAGGTCAGGGCCGTTTACTTCCCCATCGTTGCCCGCAAGATTGGTTTCCAGAAGTTCACCGTAACGGCGCGCGGCGAGAAAAAGAGCGATGCCGTCGCTCGGACCGTTGAGATTGTGCCGGACGGCAAGGAGTGCCTGGTCAGCGAAAGCGGCCGGCTGGAAGGCACCATCACGCATACCATCACGATACCCGATGGGGCCCTCGATGATGCGAGCAAGATATTCGTGAAAATCTATCCGGGCGTGCTCAGCCAGGTGGTCGAAGGGCTGGACAAGATGCTGCGTATGCCGTTCGGCTGTTTCGAGCAGACATCATCGGTGACATATCCCAATGTTCTTGTGATGGATTATATGAAGACCACCGGCAAAATCACGCCCGAGCTGCAAATGAAGGCCGAGGGATTTATCAACGCAGGATATCAGCGGTTGGTGTCCTATGAGGTGCCGGGCGGCGGGTTTGAGTGGTTTGGCAAAGCCCCCGCACATCGCATCCTGACCGCCTACGGCCTGATGGAGTTCTACGATATGAGCAAGGTCTATGAAGTTGACCCTGCCATCATCACCCGCACGCAGCAGTGGCTGGCGAAGTGCCAGGAAAACAACGGCTCTTACAAGCCGTCCGAAGGCGGCATCCGCGAAGGAGCTATCGACAGAGCTGCGGATGATGTGTTCCGTACGACCGCATATATCACCTGGGCGCTGGCCTCCACCGACTACAAAGGGCCGGAGGTCGGCAAAGGCGTAGAGTACCTCAAGAGTCATCTGAGCGAGGTGAAGGACACATACACCATCGCCCTGACCGCCAACGCTTTGGCTTTGGTTGACCCTGAGGACAAGACCACGCTTACGGTGCTGCAGACGTTATTCGAGAAGCGGGTTGAAAAAGATGATGTGGCATACTGGCAGTCGCAATCCGAGACGCCCACGTGCGGCTCGGGCAAGGCCGCAGATATAGAAGTAACCGCGCTGGCGGTCCAGGCCTTTATACGCTGTGGACGGGAGCTTGGCACGGTAGGCAAGGCCATAACCTACCTGGTGAAAAACAAGGACGCCTACGGGACGTGGCAATCGACCCAGGCGACTATTCAGGCCCTGCGGGCGATGCTGATGGCCGAGCGCGGCGCAACGGCCAAGACAAACGGCACCATTGATGTGATATTTAATGACCAGAGCGTCTCCAAACTGAAAGTTGATGAGAGTAATAGTGACGTGCTCCAGCTTGTTGACCTGAAAGACCGCACCCGCAAAGGCGGCAACATCATCACGCTCAAGTTCGAAGGTAAGGGAGCATTACTGTATCAGGTGGTGGGACGCTACTATGTGCCTTATGTGAAGGAGGTCAAGCCGGTTCCGGAAGAGCTTCTGACAATCAAGGTCGAATATGACCGCACGCAGCTATCTGCGAACGACATAATCAATGTCACCGCGACTGTTACCAACAATCGTCAAGGCCGGGCCAAAATGGTTATTGTTGACCTTGGGCTGCCGCCCGGATTTACGCTGATACCCGACAATCTGAACCGCCTGGTTGAGCAGCAGGTAATCGAAAAATATTCAACCACCGGCCGGCAGATTATCGTGTACTTAAGAGAGGTCGCCCACGGAAAGCCGATTGAGATTAAGTATCAGTTGCTGGCCAAATTCCCGCTCAAGGCCAAGACGCCGAAGTCCACGACCTACGAGTATTACAACCCGGAAATCAAGGCTGAGGCCAACCCGGTTCAACTGGTTGTAACTGAGGCCCGCAACTGAGAAAGAAAATAGCAGACTCTATAAGGTTCTTACGCGATTTTAGCCGGCCCCCTTTTCTGTCTTCGACAGAAGAGGGGGGCCGGCTTTTTTTTAGAGTCTGTACTTTGGACAAGGTGCATCGGGTCTGAGGTTCCCTGATGCAGACTTAACATATTCTGCCTCTGCCAGCCGGCAGCACTTGCCTTGAAAATCTCCCAAAATTTTTTCTGCGAGCAGGCTTTGTTCGCAGTATAATGCCGGCACAATTGGTTCGCAGTTAAGCGAATTTGTAGTCGCGCAGGAACCTGAATCCGCCATACGTATGGCGGACAGGCTGAAACTGGAGTGCAAGATGAGTAAATTTATGCTTGGTGTCGTTTTTGCCTTAACACCTCTGGCAGGCGGAAACGCAAGAGTGTTTTATGCCGGGGCATCAGTCGTTGACATCACGCCGGTTGAGTTTCCGGTGAAGGTTGCCGGAGACTTTTTCGAGGCCGCGACTACCAGCGTCCACGACCGGCTCTACGCCCGCTGTCTGGCACTCGATGACGGCTCGGTGCGTGCGGCTGTTGTGGTTGTGGATAATTGCCTTATCTCGCAGGAGATTTTCGAGCAGGCAAAGCAAATCGCGCACGAAAGCACCGGCATTCTCATCGAGCGGATGATGATGTCGGCCACGCATACACATTCGGCCCCCGCAGCAGTTGGGGCGTTGGGGACTGACCCGGATGAAAAGTATTGCCGGTTTCTTCCCGGGCGGATTGCCGCAGCGGTAGAGCTGGCCGTCCGGAATTTGACGCCGGCCAGAGTGGGCTGGACTGTGGTGCAGGATGCCGAGCACACCTGCTGCCGGCGATGGATACGGCGGCCTGACCGAATTAGTGTGGACCCCTTCGGTCGGGCCAGCGTCCGTGCGATGATGCACCCCGGCCATCAGAACCCGGACTATTTGGGGCCGGCAGGGCCCGTGGACACAGACCTGTCTTTGTTGTCGGTGCGGTCTCTGGATGGCCGGCCGATTGCGGTCCTGGCAAATTACTCGATGCACTACTTCGGCGCCCAGGCCATATCCGCCGACTATTTTGGAGTTTTCGTCCGCGTGTTTGCCGGGCTTATAGATGCCGACCCAAACTTTGTCGCCATAATGTCACAGGGAACAAGCGGCGACCTGCAATGGAAAGATTACGGCAAACCGCCGGCCTCCATAACGCTCGAACAGTACGCCGAATCGGTGGCGCAGGTAACTTCTGAAGCCTACAAGAAAATCGAGTATCAGGACTACGTTCAGCTTGCGATGGCGGAAAGAAAGCTGGAGCTGATGATGCGTCCAATCAGTCCTGAGGACCTGTCGTGGGCAAAACAAACAGTGGAAAAATTCAAAGACCGAAAACCGCAGAGTCTGCCGGAGGTGTATGCGCGTGAGCAGGTGCTTCTCGACCAGGCGCCGCCGGCGCGGCAGCTTAAGCTCCAGGTCCTGCGCGTGGGCGGGCTGGGGATAACTGCAATTCCCTGCGAGGTCTTCGGCATCACAGGATTGAGGATTAAGGCACAAAGCCCGCTGCAGCCGACCTTCAATATCGAGCTGGCCAACGGCTATTACGGTTACCTTCCGCCGCCCCAGCAGCACAGGCTCGGCGGCTACACAACGTGGCGGGCGCGCTCCGCGGGGCTGGAGGTGGAGGCCGAGCCAAAGATTGTGGCGTGTGTGCTTGAGCTGCTCGAAGAAGTTGCCGGCAGACCCCGCCGCGTTATCAGGAGCGATGACTGCCCATTCGCCGATTACCCGAAGGTGGTTCTGGCTTCAAAGCCACTTGCCTACTGGCGCTGCAGCGAGTTTGACGGACCGAACGCTGTCGATACATCAGGCAATGGCATGCACGGCGCTTACGAAGGCGGCGTAGCGTTCTATCTTGAAGGGCCTGTGCCGGAGGGTGTCACTCGTCAAAGTAATATCAACCGCGCGCCGCAGTTGGCCGGCGGTTGTATGAAAGGTGTTTTCAAAGACATCGGACAGAGCTATACCGTTGAGATGTGGTTCTGCAATTACCTGCCCGTCGATGCCAGAGCTGTAACGGGCTATCTGTTTGCCTGCCGAGGCGCAAACGGCAGCGACTATATAGGCATCTGCGGCACGGAAAATGCAGGCGGAAAACTTTTCTTCGGCGGCAGCAAATCGGACGAGGTTCTTTCAGGAAAAGCCGGTATCCCTATAAAAACGTGGAGCCATATCGCTGTCGTGCGTGATGGCAGAAAAGTCAGCATTTACCTTAATGGACAAAGTGACCCGGAAATTTCCGGCGAAAGCCCTGTCGATTCGTCATCGGGTGCAGTTGAGATTTTTATTGGCAGCAGGGGCGATGCTGTTGCCACCTTTGAAGGCCGCGTTGATGAGATAGCTGTTTTCAACCGGGCGTTATCGGCGGAAGAAATCGCCGGTCACTATAGAGCTGCCGGCCGGGTTGGCACGCAGCAGCTTCAGATGGCGAAATTCTAAAGTTGGAAATGTTGGCATTTTGCCCAAAGGAGTGAATCAGATGGATACTTTTGAAGTCGCAAAGAAATCGGGCAGCGTCAATAAACTCAAGCGTAATCTGAATCGGCGGGCGTTTGTGAAAAGTGCGGCGGCAGCGGCGGCGGCCTTCACCATTGTCAAGTCCTCGCTTGTCTGGGGGGCGGAGGCCAACAGCAAGGTTGAGGTCGGCGTTATCGGCCTGGGCGGCCGAGGCAGCCTGATTGCAGGGATGCTCAACGCGCACAAGGGTTTCAAGGTCGTCTCGGTAGCAGACTATTTTCCGGAGGTTGCACAGAGGGTCGGCGACAATCTGAACGTGCCGCAGGAGCGCCGGTTTTCGGGACTGTCGGCTTACAAAAAGCTGATTGCCGGCAAAGTCGATGCGGTGTTCCTGGAGACGCCGCCTTGCTTTTTCCCCGAGCATTGTGCCGCTGCGATTGAGGCGGCCTGCCACGTGTATATGGCTAAGCCGGTGGCGATAGATGTGCCGGGATGCCTGGCTGTTTCGCAGCTCGGAAAGAAAGCTGCTGCCGGTAAGCTTGTCTTTTTAGTTGATTTCCAGACACGCACGGACCCCTTTATCATTGAATCCGTAAAACACTGTCACGAGGGACTTATCGGCAAGCTCGTGCTGCTTAGTTCGCTCTATGCGGATGAAGCGTTTCCCGACCCGCCGAAGACCGAGACCGTCGAGAGCAGACTCCAAAGCTTGATTTGGGTGAATGATATTGAGCTTGGAGGCGGGATGCTCGTCAACGCCGGTATTCATGCAATCGACCTTGCTTTGTGGATTGCGAAAGCCAGACCGAAAAACGCGAGCGGCTGTGCGAGGACCGGCAAGCCCGAACCGCACGGTGACACCTGCGATGTGTACTCTATCACGTATCAGTTTGAGGATGGGCTGATACTGAATCACCGCGGCGAACACATCAATAATACGCACGGCTTCGCGTGCAGCTGTTTTGCCTTTGGACAGTATGGTTATATGGAGGCGCACTATGAAGGCAAGGCGTGGGTCCGCGGAAACAAGGGCGGCTACCGCGGCGGAGAAGTAAAAAATCTCTACGTCGATGGTATTTCGAGAAATCTCGATACGTTCCACAAAAACATAACAGAAGGCATATACGATAATCCGACGGTCCAATCCAGCGTTGACAGCACCCTTGCGACAATTCTCGGCAGCGAGGCCGGAAGAAGAAATACGATGTTGACAATGGACGAAGTTATCAAAGAGAACAAAAAAATCGAAACGAACTTAAAAGGCCTGAAAGAATGAGTGGTCCAACAAAGAAGCTCGGGCTTTCAACAGAGCAGCAGGAAGAACCTTATGTTTATAGTCCACGTTTTTGCTCATATTAAACCTGACCGGGTTGAGGCCTTTCGGGCCGCTGCGATCGAAAATGCCCGTAACAGCGTGTGCGAGCCGGGTGTCGCCAGATTTGACGTCATCCAGCAGCAGGATGACCCAACGCGTTTTGTCCTTGTCGAGGTGTATCGCACGCCACAGGATGCCAACAAACACAAAGAGACCGCGCATTACCAGAAGTGGCGCGATGCCGTGGCCGATATGATGGCTGAACCGCGCACGAGCATCAAATATACCAACGTATTTCCCAATGAGCAAGGCTGGGGTTAATCCAGTTACTTCACGTCGGCCTGATAAGCTATGAGATTCGAATTTGCAACAGCAGCACATATTATCTTCGGCAGCGGCACACTAAGGGAAGTTGCGCCTTTGGCGGAGCGGATGGGAAGACGGGCTTTCGTTGTTACAGGCCGAACTATTGAGCGAGCCGCCGCACTTATTGAGCAACTGCGTGAGCAGGCGATAGAGTGCGTTACGTTCAGTGTGTCTGGTGAGCCGACCGTTGCGATGGTCAAGAAGGGCGTAGAACAGGCTCGCGGTGCCAAATGCGATTTGGTCATCGGCATAGGCGGCGGAAGTGTTCTTGATACTGCAAAGGTAATCGCTGCGATGCTGACCGATAGCGGTCGGCTTGAAGATTACCTTGAGGTCGTTGGTCCCGGCAAACCCATCACCCAGAATCCCGCGCCTTACATTGCGATTCCAACCACAGCCGGCACAGGCGCTGAGGTAACACGCAACGCGGTGCTCGGCATGCCCGAATATGGGGCCAAGGTCAGTATGCGCAGCCCGTTGATGCTTGCGCGTCTCGCCGTTGTTGACCCGGAATTGACTTATTCGATGCCGCCGTCGCTGACCGCCGGCACAGGGATAGATGCCCTGACTCAGCTTATAGAAGCTTACGTCTGCAATAAAGCAAACCCCTTCACTGACGGCATCTGCCGAGAGGGCCTGATACGGGCCGGCCGTTCTTTGCGAACGGCTTACGATAATGGCGGCAACCGTGCTGCCCGTGAGGATATGGCCCTGGCGAGTCTCTTTAGCGGATTGGCGCTGGCAAACGCCGGCCTCGGTGCGGTGCACGGTTTTGCGGGGCCGTTGGGCGGAATGATTCAGGCCCCTCACGGCGTGATTTGTGCCCGGCTGCTGCCGTTCGTTATGGAGGCAAATGTGCGGGCCTTGCAGATTCGCGAACCCGGCTCACCTGCCCTTACTCGTTACGACCAGATATCGCAGCTTTTGACAGGCAAAGTTAGCGCAAAGGCCTCCGATGGGGTCAGGTGGATACAAAATCTTTGTGCAGCGATGGAAATCCCCTCACTGGCCAAGTTCGGATTGAAGGAACAGGATTTGCCGGCAGTGGTAGAAAAGGCCCGAAAGTCCAGCAGTATGAAGGGCAACCCGATTGTCCTGACCGATGATGAGCTGATAAGCGTCCTCAAAAAAGCCGATTAACCTGTTACAGAGCGATGACACTGTGGATTTATTTCTCCTTGTTTATCAGCCGAAATGCCAGTACAGGTTGTCCGGCGTTGCCGAAATCACCTCGCAGTTTTATCCAGCCGCCCTCGCCGTTACCTGCGGCGGATTGCATAGTTACGTGGGTTTCTATGCGCTTGCGCTCCATCGGCTCAATGGTAACCTCCCAGCGGTCCGGTCCTAATTTGCATCCGCCCGGAGCAGTCTCTACGGTTATTACTCCGCTGACCGCAGCATCGCTAAAATTGTAAGCAAATAGGCTGACGTTTGTTTCTGCTCCAGCTCTATGTGCCTGGTGCTCAAGGTCTGTTGCACCCTGCGGCATCTGAAGCTGCAGCACCACCGGCGAAACTTTACCCTCACGGAAACTGCCGGAAGCCGGCGGAGGTTCCAGAGGGAGCTTCCGGACCTCGCCTTTTGGAAGAAGCATGAAGACAGCAGCCGAATCTATTTGCTCCGGCACACTTTTTCCGATAGGCCGGCCGAGATAATCGTAGATAGATTCTATCGACAAATTTTCCGGCAGCGGCCACTTTGCGGATTTGTCGGACCATATTACAAGCACGTCTCTTTTCATTGCATCAGGGCGCGAATGAAAAGCGTAAATCCGCATCGCAGGATTGTCTTTGGGCAGCCATCGCCCTATGCAGGCAGCACCGGCCAGAAAGCGTCCTACTGCCGCGAGCGAGATGTAACCTGGCCGGGGCGTCTGGTCGTTGCGCAAAATGCCGAACTGCGTTTGTCCTTCCTGATAGTTGCCGAGGATGAAAAAGAAATGCCGATTGACCCCAGCAAAGAGACTGCTTGCATACGACTGTGCAATGAATTTGGCCTGGCGTAATTCATCTTCCGGCGATAGTTCGCCCCAGGGTCGTTCCGTTTTCCACGGCAGCAGGATTCCACATTCGGTAAGCCAGATGGGCCGTCCGCACGCGGCCTCACGGGCCGGCGCAAATGAGCTGAAGTAATCATCAGGTTTGTTGTATGAATGAATGTTGTATGTTTCAAAATATGGCCACGCCTCATTTTCGAGGACGCCTTTACTGTGCAGCGCCGTCCCCGCGCCCGCATATACGTTCCAGCAGACGGTGACATCCGGGTTGCCGGCCTTGAAGCCGAGATACGCTGCCTTCTGATGTGTGCACATTTCGTCGATAGTGTGGCCGCCGAAGACGGTGATATTCGCTTCGTTCCAGGGTTCCCAGGCGAGCACCCGCCCTTTATACCGCTGTGCCATTGCTTTGCAGAATTTGTATAAGACCCGCAGGTCTCTCGGGAAACGCCCTCGTGCCCCGTCGCCGTCGAGCTGTTTGTCGATTGCCCAGCCGGGTGTATCGTGAAATACCTGCAGCACCTTCAGGCCATAACGCGCCTGGAGAGATGCCGCCGTATCATAACTCGTATTTTCAGGGAACTTGTCCGGCTCCGGCTCGGCCCCTGCCCAGCTTATTCGGTCGCGAATCCAGTTTGCCCCTGCCAGCGCAGCTAATTGCGCGAAATGCTCCTGCCGCACAACATCGTTCGGCGCAAACCAGGATGTGGCCGAGTCCACGCAGACAGGCGAATCCTGTGGCACCGGCTCACTCAGTCGGCTCAGCACCGCCGCCGTTGTCCAGTCCAGGACCTTACCATCGGAATCAAGGAAGTTAATGCGATACCAGCCGATTCCCAGAGCGCCTATTCTAATGGTCTGCTCGTTCAGGTTGGATTGGCCGTGCCCGACAACGCTGCCCTTGTCATCGAGCGCCTGCCACTGAGTTGTCTTTGCAGATAACTCGCGAGGAAGTTTCACAGTTACCTGTTCGCCGAGTAAGAATACATTGCCCGGATGGTCAATAGCCGGTGCAGGAATGTCCCTTGCAATTTTTTGCAGAACTTTATTCGGTTCGGTTTGTGATTCGGAGGCGTTTGTTTGCCGCAAAACGGTTTCCTGACCGCACGATGTTGTTCCCATCCAGGCAAGGGATATAAACCAGGTGACGAGGCCGCACACAAATACAGGGATTCGCTCCTTCATTTTTTCTCCATAGTTTCTGATGGCGGACGATGGGCTAACTTCGGGCTCGCAGAAGCTTGAAGGCGTCTTCGCCGCCGTTTATCAGGTGAATTAGCGGCACGGGTCTGTCAACACCTTCGATAAATTTTGGCCGGGCAGCCCACGGTGTAACACTCAACACTCCCGTCAAATCCATCCAGTGCTGGAGCCTCGCGACGGGCAGATTCCACGTCAGATGGAAATGGTTGGCCGGCGGATACTGCTTATACTCAACCATACTCGCGTATTTTGGCACGACAAACGTGTGCGGCCAGGTCGGCGTAGTCAGGTTACACATTGCCTGGGCAAGCTCTTTGGGCACTTCGGTCGTGCGGGCCTGGTCCCATATTATACTGAACAGCCCGGTGGCGATGCTGTAGGCCATCCGCCCGGCGATGCCATCTATCCCAGCTGGCGTCATAAATGTCACCGAGTTGCCGCCGCCGGGGAAATAGAATTCATCCGCCAGAGGCATACCGACGCCGTCCATAATCTCTTTTATTGACGCTCCGGGTTTTGCCGCCCAGTCAAATGCGGCGCTGCCGGAGTTGTCGCCATCGACGATGCCTTTATTGAACCAGTCCGCCTTTTTATCCAGCGATTTTATGCCGAGATTTTTGGCCAGCTCTTTTATTTCCCACGCTTCCCACACTTTTCTAAAGTCCATAAATAGGGGCGGATTGCCGCCGGATAGATACGTCATAAACAACATCGTCAAAAGTCCCTGCACATCGGCCTCGGTGGCATACGGCAGGGGGGCCTTGCGGCCTCTGTGGTCGAATGTGCTGTTGAAGAACGATTCCATCACGTCGGCGACAGGCAGCGGAATACCGCGCCTGTCACTACCCCATTCCAGCTGGCTCATAAAGCCGCCGCCGACGGCGTTGAGTTCTGCCATAACATCGCGGACGATTAGATACATTGCCAGCTCCTGATTGAATCGCTCGCTGTCCGCTTCATCTCTCAATTGCAATCGGTTCCCGACGTATTTATTGACCCACGTTCGCAATGCCTTGAGCTCTTTCTGGTCGTATGCCTTTTTGGTGAGCATATCGGCTAAGAGTTTCATATCGAGGCGTGTAATTTCCAGGCCAAAGGCGTTTCGCGTCGGGATTATATGGGCAAGTGCGGTTTCCATTCCCATCGAGTCGTGGCCGAATATCACTACTCTGCGGCCTCGCAGAGCAACCGTCGTCACCGCCGCATAGCACCAGTCAATCAAATTTTTGGCCGTCTGGTCGGTCATCTTGGGATTATCTCCGGTATCAGGCCAGGTGCCGACATTTAGCGCAGCCATTCGTCCATACTGGCTGATGGCGCCGTTGAGGGCGTGGGCATAGACCACGCCGGGCTTGGGGCCGCTGTTGCCGCAGGTGATATTCAGGGGCGTATTTGTCGGAAATTGCTGTAACAGCGAAATGGTCGTAAGCTGTGGGAACGCCCAGGTGTCCGGCACGCATACCAGAATATCCACGCCCGCCTTGCGAAATTGCTGGGCGACGATGTCGGCCTGCGGCTCACCATCCACCAGGATAGTGGAATAGACCACGGGCACAGGCGTTTTGTCCGGCAGGACTACCGCACCGCTGATAGTATCAGCGGCCATTTTTGCGATGTTCCGGCAGCGAGTCCGGCTTTGCTTGTCAATCCGCGGGTCGCTTGTTGCAAAAACGCCGATAACAGGAACCTTCGGCGTCGCTTTTCTTATATTCGGCAGGCACGCCGCTTCGATTTTCCTTGCCATTGCAGTCACTCCTTTACTTAAAATCGGGTATTTGGAGTCCTGAATTCCAAATTCAGCATTTAAGTCCGAACGTCGATGGGTCCTCCAGCAGTTTTCTTGTGAAATCCAGAAATTGGGCCGCATACGCGCCGTTGGTGACCTTGTGGTCAACCGAAAGCGTCATATTCATCAGCTTGCGAACCAGGATATTGCCGTCATCAGGTATGCAGGTGTCGGTTATCTGCCCTATGCCGAGGATGCTGCACTGCCCGGGCACAACTATCGGAATAAAAGACTCGATTCCAAAAGCGCCGAGGTTCGTTACGGTAATGCAGCCACCTTCCAAATCTGCAGGTGAGAGTCTATTGCTGCGGGCCCTTTCAACGAGCGCCTCTCTGTCGCGTGCTATCTGCACAACATCCTTTTTGTGGACGTCCTTGACGACCGGCGCAACCAATCCATCCGGCACGGCGATTGCCAAACCGATGTGGATTGCTTCCGCCAGCTTGATGGTTTCGCCGGCCAGCTGGCCCGTCATAATCGGGAATTTCTCCAGGCCGACTGCCACCGCCTTTATAATGAAATCGTTGTAGGAGATTTTTACATCGCTTGTTTCGTTAAATTTGGTCCGCAGCTTCACAAGCTCAGTGACATCGGCCCTTACGGTCAAGTAGAAGCAGGGTATTTCGCGTTTTGACTTTAACATTCTTTCTGCGGTTATCTTCTGGAGCCGATTGAGCGGTATGGCTGCACCCAGTTTAACTTCTGCTCCGGCAACCGCCGGCGCAGTGGGCCTGGCTGGTTTTGGTGCGGCGGCTTTTTTCACGTCTTCTTCTGTAATTTTCCCGCCCGGCCCTGTTCCTGTTACTCTTGTCAAATCCACGCCGAGCTCATCAGCGAGTTTTTTTGCCCGCGGCGATGCCATCACTCTGCCTGCAGGTTTGCCGGCTTCGGGTTCCGCCTTGACCGGTTCATTCGGTGCAGGCGCAGCCGCAGCGGCTGTCGGAGCGGGAGGCGTTCCGCCTTTGAGCGAGTCGATAAAGCTTTGGGCCACCTCCTCATCTTTTTCGCCGAGCACCAAAATCGGCGTGCCAACCGGAAGTGTCTGGTTCACCTCTGCGAGGATGTGCTTCACAAATCCTTCAGCCGGTGACTCCATCTCGAGGGTCGCCTTGTCGGTCTCTATCTCGAAAATCACCTGGCCTTTCGTGACCTGGTCGCCCACCTTGACCAGGCAGCTGACAATCGTTCCTACTTCCATCGTCTCGCCGAGCTGTGGTAATCTTATCTCTCTTGCCATTTATTGAAACCTCATTACACCATATCGTATTTCATCGCATACAGTTTTTTGTTGTTTAATAACTATCGACTGACGACTAACGACTATCTTACTATCCACTAACGACTTTCTTTACCGCTTCGACAATTCTATCCACGCTCGGGATGCTTGCCTGCTCCAGCGGCTCGCTCATCGGCGGCGGCACATCCGCAGCGGCAAGGTTCACCGGCGCAGCATCGAGATAATCGAAGCCGCACGAGCCATCGTCAAACCGGTATTCCATAAACCGGCAGGTTATCTCCCTGCCCGCCCCGCAGGTGCAAAAGCCCTCGCTCACCGTGATAAGTCTTCCGGTTTTGCGGACCGATTCGGCAATCGTTGTTATGTCCAGCGGCTTTAACGTTCGCACGTCAATCACCTCAACGTCGATGTCGTGCTTCTCGGCGAGGATTTTTGCCGCATCCAGCGAGAACATCGCCATTCTGCTGTAACTGACAATCGTTGCGTCTTTGCCCCGCCTTTTGACGTCCGCCACTCCCAGCGGGATGATGTAATCGCCTTGCGGCACCGGCCCGAGCTGGCCATACGTTGATTTGTGCTCGATAAACACAACCGGATTGTCGCTGCGTATAGCGGCCTTGAGCAGCCCTTTTGCATCATAAGGTGTCGAGGGCATTACCACATACAACCCCGGCGGATGCATAAGCCAGGCCTCCAGCGACTCCGAGTGGTGCGCTGCGATACATCTGCCGACGCCGCCCTCGGTCCGCAGCACCATCGGCACCTTCGCCTTGCCGCCGAACATATAGCGGTTATAAGCGCCGACGTGAACAAGCTGGTCCAGCGATATCGTGATAAAGTCCACATACATAATCTCAGCCACCGGCCTCATACCGCGAAGCGCCGCACCCACGGCGGCGCCGGCAATCGCCGCCTCGGATATTGCGGTGTCAATCACTCTTTCGGTGCCGAACTCAGTTAGTAATCCGCGGGTCGCCTGGTATGCACCGCCGTACAGGCCGACATCCTCGCCCATCACAATAACGTTTTTGTCTCTTTTAATCTCTTCTGCCTGGGCCATCGACACCGCCTGGGCGATTGAGATAATATCCATACCGAATCTGGACTTGATTTCGGCTCTGGCGTGTTCGGCTGCCTCCTTTTTGGTTTTGGCGCCGGATGAGGCGACAATTTTATCGAAGGCAGTTGACGCATCCATCACCTTCGCCGCCATTGCTTTTTCTGATTCGATAAGTTCCTGCGGGTAACTCTCCTCCACATAGACATCTTTTGCAACGTCCGCAGGATTGGGCCAGGGACTGTCCATTGCGAATTTAGTAGCGGTTTCAATTATTGAAAACGCCTTATCCTTTATCTTGTCCAGATCTTCCTGCGTGCACAGTTTTTCATCGAGCAGCTTCTGACTCAGGACGGTAATCGGGTCGCGCTCCCGCCAGCATTTCTCTTCCGCCTTTGTTCGATACTCGCGCGGGTCGCTCCGGCTGTGGCCATACCAGCGGTAGGTCTTGGCCTCAATCATCGTAACCTGGCAATCTTTCCTTGCCCGTTCGACGCCCGTTCGCACCGCAAGGAAAACTGCCACGACATCCTGGCCGTCCACAATCACAGCGGGCACATCATAAGCGGCCGCTCTTACTGCGATATCCACGATGTTGCTGGCCTTTAAGGTGCCTTCGACCTCGCTGCCGCAAAACGGCACACTCATTCCGTAAAGATTATTTTCGATTATCGCCACCATTGGCACCTTGAAGGTCGATGCCATATTCATCGATTCGTGAAAGCTGCCGCAGTTGGTTGACCCGTCGCCGAAGAATGAGAGCACCACCCTGCCGGTCTTTTTGTATTTTTCCGCAAACGCCGCCCCCACGGCCGGCGCCTGGTTGCCGCCGACAATGCCTGTTGAGCCGAGATTATTATTTTTTTCCACCTCTGCGATGTGCATTGAGCCGCCCCTGCCTTTGCAGTAGCCGGTCTCCTTGCCCATCAGCTCGGCCATCATTTGGTTCCAGTGGTTCCGGCGGTCCTGTTCACTGTCGCAGTATTTATTGCCGATGGCGCCGCAGTGCCCGTGTCCGCGGTGCGTCGATGCAATGACGTCTCCGCGCTCTATCGCCGCGATGGCGCCGACTGCAATCGCCTCCTCGCCGGCGTAAAGATGCGATGCGCCTTTGATAATGTTCTGACCCAGCAGGTCGTAAACCTTCTCCTCAAAGAACCGAATCTCATAAATGGTCCGCAGCCAATCCTTTACATCATCCAGAGAAATAATCCTGTCCTTGATGAGGTCTCTTAACTTCGGAACCGGTTTTTTTCGGGTGTCCTCAATACAAAAATTCATACTGCAAAACTCCACTACTATTCTGTAAAACACTACATAGCACTAACAAACTCATGCCGCACCAATTGTTCCTCATCGAAGGAACAAGGCTCTATGAACTTAAAATACCAAAACCAAATTTCAATTGGTGCGGCATAATATAGCACATTTTCTTATAAAAAAGCAACTCCAAAACTACGCTCGCGATGAGCCAATTTTTTGCAGCGTTTAAGTATTCGTGCAAAAATAGGCTTGTTGGAATCTATACCCGGGCGTAAAATAATAATCAATAAGGCGTGTTATACCGCAAATCTGCAACCTGATAGCGTTATGGAGAAACGGTATAATCAGTAGTTCGGCAAAAGAGATTGAAAAGAAAGACCGCAAGTGATATTATAACGGTATGGGAACATTCCACATAGCTTGCAAAATCGAGAACCACAGGGACAGGACGAAAGCGGTTCGTATCCCGAAGCTCCTCGTGGATACGGGCAGTGAACACACCTGGGTTCCCGCAGCGACCTTGGAGAAGATTGGGGTCGTAAGAGAGAAAAAGGACGTCCGCTTCATTATGGCCAATGGCGAAGTTGTCACACGGAGTGTCGGCTTTGCTATCCTGCGGGTTGGCAGCAACTTCACCATTGATGAAGTCGTTTTTGCCGAGCCCGCCCCCACGTCTTGCTGTCGCAAGACAGCAGTGGGGGTGCTGGGGGCGCGGACCCTCGAAGGCCTCAATCTTACTGTTGACTCCGCGCGAAAGAGACTCGTTGCAGCCGGCCCTCTCCCTGCTGCGTAGGTCTTCCACTGGTAATGAGTCCCGTAGGGTGTGCTCAGCACACCATTACTGAAAATAGGCGTGCGGGCTATGGTGAGCTTGGTCGAACCAAGCACGCCTTACCTCTTTCGCTGCGCTGCGGTTTGGGTTTGACGCTCGTGCAGGTTTTCCGTAAAATCCCCTTGTAATTTTTCTTGCTCGTTTTTCAACAGGACGAAGTGTGCATCTATAAACTAAACACAAGAGGTGCCGAATGAATGGGAAGACACACCGTGGAAATGTGCTTGCAGGTCTTGGTTGGATTTGCCTTTTTGTGGCTTTTTGCGGCGAGGTTTATGCCGAGTCCGCCGCACATCTGGCGGATAAATCCGCCACAGGTGCACAAGAATCAAAACTGACGATACAACTTCCCAAAGTCAAATTTTATCTTTTTGGGATGGGCAATCGCCGCAAGTTCCTCTATCGCGATGGGATGCTCTTTGATGCGAGGACAAGCCAAGTCTTCCGCCAATGGCAGGTTGCAGAAGAGAAAATTCTTCCTTCAAAATATACCGTCCGGCTGAAAACCTCCGATGGCAAAACGATTGTCATAACAGAGGACGAGCAAGCTGTCTGGCTTGAGGAAGGCCGCGAGAGAGACCCCTTGACAAAAGGACCTATTCATTTGCCGAAGTTTGAGGGACACCCTTATGCCGGGCTTTTGCGGATTTTGCTTCAGGAAATTCTCATAAACATCGTTGATACCAAACCTGTCCCAAACTTTTTCGTTTATCCCAAGCCGTGGTATCGTGATGGTGCTATGGTTGCTATGTGCTTACAGAGGACCGACAATCTCCATTTAATAAAGCCCTGGATTGTACAGTTAAATGACCCGTTCGACCGCAACAACGCGGGCCATCAGGAAGCCGACAATTTAGGTCAGGTTTTATATCTTATTTCCCTGGCTGCCGACGCCAATCATCCGCTGGTAAATAAGGCGCTTGCGGCGGTTGGGCAGTTCCGAAAGGGCAAATACATAGTCGGTATGTCGGATTTCGCCGAGCATCCCGTCTATCAGACCAAGTGGCTCAAATTCGGTCTTCGTGCGCTGCACCTGGAAGACAATTATGAAATCCCGGCTATGTTCGATTCCTATTCGGCCCTATTCTGGATGGACTTCAGGGATGCCCACGTGCAGGGTCCTGCATTTTCAGAGCAGGCAGGGGCCAACTATCCTTATCTCACCTGGGCGGAGGCGCATTTTCAGGGTTGGCCGCCTCCGATGTCACTTCAAGAGCAGTATCCATTGACCTGGGAGGCTGATGCCAGTCAGGCAAACTATGCAGGAATGAAGCTGGTCTCTCAGGAATACGTGGACCGAAAAATTTGCGCCCCGCATTCCTGGCACGCCGCCGAGATGTTCCTCTTTCTATTAGATTGGAAACCCTGACCGTATATATGCTTGTTGGCTGCAAAATCGAAAAGGGGACATTGTATGAACAAATTGCCCAGAAGAGAATTTCTTAAAACCATAACTGCCGGGGTTGTTGCGTCACTTAGTGACATACCTGTGCCGGCAGGTCCCGCACAACTTATCGCAAAAGAGGGCAGCCCGGCTGCGCCCATTGTGGATATTAACCCCAATGAAAATCTCATTCGTGCGCTGCAAAGCCCCGAACAATGGCCTGCTTTTCGTAAAGCCCTGGAGGATTGGCGCAAATCAGCGAGGGAACAACTTAAGTATGATGATGCTCTTTACCGCCGTCCGGATTTTGTGTGGGTTTCATCCTGCTATTGCTGCTGCTTTCTTATGATGTGCGACCAGACTTTCTACGACTCCAAAAAAGGTTGCTATACAGTCGAATCGTTTCTCGACGATGGAGTGAAGCGATTTGGCGGCTACGACAGCGTGGTCCTCTGGCACGCCTATCCGAGGATTGGCATTGACCAGCGCAACCAGTTTGATTTCTATCGCGATATGCCCGGCGGTTTGGATGGACTAAAAAGACTGGCCGAGATTTTCCACAATCGTTCAGTAAAGGTCTTTATCGACTACAATCCCTGGGACACTGGCACCCGGCGTGAAGGTATTACTGATATTGGCGCTCTTATTTCTCTTGTTAAGGCAATTGACGCCGATGGAATTTTTCTTGATACAATGAGCACGGGCGCCGCAGAATTCCGCGCAAAGCTCGATGCGGTCCGCACCGGCGTCGTTCTTGAGGGCGAAGGAGCTTTGCCGCTGGAGCGTATCCACGACCACCATATGTCCTGGGCGCAGTGCTTCCAGGATAGTTATGTCCCCGGAATCTTGCGCAACAAATGGTTCGAGCGCCGCCATATACAGCACCAGATTGACCGCTGGAGCCGCGACCACACCGCCGAACTGAACAGTGCCTGGATGAATGGCAGCGGTATGATGGTGTGGGAAAACGTCTTTGGCACCTGGGTCGGCTGGAACGCGCGCGACCGCTCAATCTTAAGAGCAATGCTGTTCATCCAGCGCCGCTACAGCGTCCTTTTTAGCGGCGAAAACTGGCTTCCTCTGGTCGAGACAGAAATGCCGGATGTTTACGCGAGCTTGTGGCAGGGTGACGGCATCCGCCTATGGACATTGGTCAATCGTTCTGAAAAGCTCATCCAGGGGCCACTGTTAAAAGTTCCTCATCTTGCAGGCGCCCGATATTTCGATCTTATCGCAGGTTGCGAAGTGAACGCAGTTATCGGAGGTGGTATTGCTACCTTGTCAGGCGTAATTCAGCCGCGAGGCATAGGTGCGTTTCTATCAGGCACAGATACCGCACTCGGCCCCGATTTTCCGCAGTTTCTCACCGGCCAGCAAAAGCTTGATAATCGTGCAGACTTTAATGCCGAATTTCCCGCTCTGCAGACACATCTCAAGCCTGTAGTTGCGACTAGAAGGTATGGAAAAAAAGAGATACCACCTGGTATGGTTGAAATACCGCCGGAGGCGTTCAATATGAAAGTGGAGTTTCGGACTCGCGAATGCGGGTTTTACAATTCCCAGGATGACCATTTCAAAGGCTCTGGCTTTCACCCTCTGCATCAGCCGAAGATATTCGAGCGAGAGGTAAAACTTGCACCTTACGCAATCGATATAACTACCGTCACTAATGTACAATATGCCGACTTTCTTAAATCAACCGGTTACAGGCCTGAGCATCCTGAGAATTTCCTGAAGCACTGGAAGGATAACAGGCCGCCATCCGGCTTGGAGGACCATCCGGTGGTCTGTGTTGACCTCGATGATGCGCGTGCTTACGCGAAATGGGCGGGCAAACGCCTGCCGACCGAAGAAGAATGGCAATACGCCGCGCAAGGGCCGCAAGCATTTCGCTACCCGTGGGGCAGCGAAATGAAAGAGGGCCTCTGCGGCGCCGGCCAAACCGGCGGCACCACGCCCGTCACTGCCTTTCCCGACGGCCGCTCGCCGTTTGGCTGCTTCGATATGTGCGGCAACGTCTGGCAGTGGACCGAGAGCGAAAGAGCCGATGGCCGCACACGCTTTTGCATCATCCGCGGCGGCTCTTATTACAAGGCAAAAGGTTCCGACTGGTACACCGATGGCGGCCCCGTGCCCTGCAGCTTCGCTGTCAAATTTCTGCTTATGTGGCCGGGCCTCGACCGCTGCACAACCATCGGCTTTCGCTGCGTGATAGACCTTGCCGGAGACTAACGATTGGTTCACCTTATGCCGATAGAGTCTGTGAAGACAATGTGAAATAAGTAAGGTAGAAGTTCCGGCTATGAATAGCTTAAAGCGCCTTGTTGCGTATGTAGTTATCCTGTTGACCGCCGGTGCATCTTATGGCGATGATTGGCCGCAGTTTCGGGGGCCGAACCGCGATGGAAAATCCGCGGAGACCGGCCTTCTTAAGAAATGGCCGGAGGGCGGGCCCGGACTTCTATGGTCTGCCGATGGGCTTGGCGTCGGTTTTTCCTCTGTCGCTGTCGCCGGTGGCTGTATCTATACGACCGGGATGGTGGATGGGCAGGGAATTCTATTTGCATACAACCTTGATGGCAAGCTGCGGTGGAAAGTTCCATACAGCCCGGAGTGGCGCGGCTCATTTCCGGGCACACGCACAACGCCAACGGTGCAGGGCGACCGTGTCTATGTGTTTGGCGGAATGGGCCATTTAGTATGCCTGAATGCCAAATCAGGCGACACGGTATGGCAGGTTGACACCCTTAAAGAGTTTGAAGGCAGGAACATCACATGGGGTATGAGCGGCTCGCCGCTTATTGACGGCAACAATGTCATTTGCACGCCCGGCGGCAGAAAAGGCGTTGTTGTCGCTCTCGACAAAATGACAGGCCGGACTGTTTGGGCGACTACAGGTCTGAATGAGTCTGCCACATATTGTTCACCTATCCTTGTCCGGAGAGGGCCGAACCGCCTTTTGGTCAATGCGATACAAAAGTCGGTCATCTGCGTCTCTGCGGATACCGGCCGGCTCATCTGGCAGGTCCCATACGAGACATCTTATGATACCGCTATAGCTACGCCTGTCTATAACGATGGCTGCATTTTCGTTACAAGCGTCTGCGAAGGCAGATTCACACGGGGCGGCGTGATGCTCGCACTGTCGGAAGACGGCACGGGCGTTTCGACAAAGTGGACTACCCAGGTCCTTGATTGCCATCACGGCGGCTTTGTGCTGCTCGATGGTTACCTTTACGGCTCCAATTTCAACGGCATTCCCAGCGGCGACTGGGTCTGCATCGACTGGAGTAACGGCCAGGTTATGTATGAGACGCGTTGGAACGGCAACAAAGGCGCGATTATCTACGCCGATGGAATGCTTTACTGTTACGATGAGAACACCGGCGACCTGGCGTTGGTCAAGGCCTCGCCAGCCGGCTTCGAGATAGTCAGCTCTTTCCGCATCACGCTCGGCTCAGGCAAACACTGGGCACATCCTGCAATCTCCGACGGCCGACTGTATGTCCGCCACGGTGATGTCCTTATGGCCTATGACATAAAGAATAAATGACCTGCCTGGGCTGTTTTGTCTTGCAGACGTCACGACCTCTTGGTCCGCCAGGACTTGCTGGCGGATGTAAATCGTGGTATTATGGCTGTTATGGTCAGATATAATACTGGAAAAGAGGGACAATTGTGAAAAGGTCCGGCTCATTCAAGAATGATGTCCGCATCGTAAGTGCGGTTGTCTTTGTCTGCTTCGCAGCATCTTTGACATTTGCGTCCGCCACGACGTCTTGGCGGCCCCTTGTGCCGGTTTCTATACGCGATTTGAACGTGACGGACCAATTCTGGGCGCCGCGGATGGAGCTTAACCGCACAATGACAATTCCTCACATCTTTAAGATGATGGAACGGACCGGCACCATCGACAAATTTGTCTGTGCCGCAGGGTCACAGAAGGGAAAGGCTTCGAAATGGTGGAACACCGATGAGCAGGTTTATAAAACTATCGAAGGTGCATCATTTTCCCTGATGCAGTCTGCCTCACTTCAGCGGGACCAGCAGCTTGATAAAACCATCGATGAGCTGATTGTGAAGATTGCCGCCGCCCAGCAGCCGGACGGCTACCTGCACACCCAGAAAATTATCAACCTGCAATTGTCACCAGATGCAACGCCCAGGTGGGCGGATTTGGGTGGCGAACTGGAATTGTATCTGGCGGGGCATTTGTATGAAGCCGCCGTCGCACATTTCCAGGCAACAGGCAAGCTAACGCTTCTGGGCGTGGCTGTAAAAAATGCCGGCCTTGTGGCTGAACTATTTGGCCCGGACAAAAGGCACGATGTCTGCGGCCACCCTGAAATCGAGCTTGCCCTGGTAAAACTCTACAAGACCACCGGCGACAAAAAGTATCTGGACCTCGCCAGGTTTTTTATTGAGCAGCGCGGCCGCGCCGACGGCCGCAAGCTCCGCGGCTCTTTCAGTCAGGACCATAAGCCAATTGTCGAGCAGACCGAGGCGGTCGGGCAGGCGCGCCGGGCAGCGTATCTATACTCCGGCGTGACGGACCTGGCCATCATAACCGCGGATGTCAATTATACCGGGGCGATGGAAACGCTGTGGAAGGACGTGGTGCAGAAAAAGATGTATATTACGGGCGGCATCGGCTCACGCCACGAGAACGAGGGTTTCGGCGAGCCGTATGATCTGCCCAACAAAACCGCCTACACCGAGACGTGTGCCGCCGTCGGTTTTTCTATGTGGAACCACAGGATGTTCCTGTTGACGGGCGAGGGTAAATACATAGATGCCCTTGAACGCACCATTTACAATAACTTTCTGGCGGGCGTGTCGCTTGGCGGCGACCAGTTCTTTTACGTCAATCCTCTGGAATCCGACGGCCAGCGGCAATTCAATCGCGGCCCGGTTACCAATGACCAGGGGACGCACAAAGAGGGTTCGGCCACTCGCAAGGAATGGTTTTTCTGCGCCTGTTGTCCTCCAAATGTCGCGCGTTTTCTGCCTGCCATAAGCCAGTTTATCTACGCGACCGACGGGAATGAAATCTTCGTCAATTTGTTTATTGGCAGCACCGCCGCAATCAAGCTCAAGGATAGCTCCGTCAGCATAATGCAGGAAACTCGCTACCCGTGGGATGGGTATGTTAAGCTGACCGTCAGCCCGCAGCGTTCGCAGGACTTTGCCATTAAGCTTCGCATCCCCTGTTGGGCCCGCGGCTGGCCCGTTCCCAGCGACCTGTATTACTACCTCGACCCGGTCCTAAAAGAAATCACCCTGAAGGTGAACGGCCAGGCCGCTGCGCTTGATATGCACAATGGTTTTACCTCCATCAGCCGCACCTGGAATAAGGGAGACGTTATTGAGTTGAATCTTCCGATGCGGGTCCGCCGAGTCCTGTCCCACAAAGACGTCAAAGAAAATACCGACAAGGTTGCTCTCGAACGAGGGCCGCTTGTCTATTGCGCCGAGGGTAAAGACAATAATGGCCGGGCCCTCAATATCATTGTGAGCGATAAGGCAGAACTCCAGACCGAGCATAGGGCGGACCTTCTCGGTGGTGTCACTGTAATCCGGGGCAGGGTCTATGCCCTTTTGTCCGACCCCGACAGCAAATCAACTTTGATAAGCAATCACTCCCTTACCGCAATCCCGTATTATGCCTGGTCGAATCGAGGAGCTGGCGAAATGGTTGTCTGGTTCCGCCGCTCTTTGCCCGCATCCTCCGGAGATTAAGCGAAGGCACAAAGCCAGGCACCCCCGCAGCTTCTTGCGAAGCAAGAGCGGGGGTGATTTCAGATGTATGGCAATTTTGATTTTTGCATCCATTGGCTGCGCTTGGGACAGGTTTTAATTTTTGATTTTCTTTACCGCACCATTACCTGTCCTGAATCCGGCACGAGCGTTTGGCCCGTAACTGTCCTTGCCCTGTCGGAGCATAGAAAGATTATGGCATCCGCCACATCCTGCCCCTTTATCTCTCGCTTAAGGGCGGTCCTGTCCGTGTAGAACGCAATGACCTCTTCGGGTTTTATCCCGTATTTTTTCGCGCAGATATTTATGTACCGCTGGTTCCAGATTTTCGAGCCTTCAAAGACGTTGCCCGGTGCGACGCTGTTGACCCTTATGCCGTATTCGCCGAGCTCCAGCGCCCAGCCGCGGGCGATGTGGATTTCGCCTGCTTTTGTGGCGTTGTAGGCGGTGTTATTTTTGCTCGCTTCCAGTCCGGATTTGGAGCTGAGGTTTATGATATTGCCGCCCATTCCCTGCCGGAGCATAATCCTTGCCGCTTCTTTAGCCATAAGAAAATATCCGGTCAAATTGACTTCCAGCGCAAACCGCCATTTGTCCACCGGCATATCAATAAGCGCGTATGCCGGCGCAACACCGGCTGCATTGACCAGAATATCCAGCCCTCCCCAGTTTTCGAGCACCGCCTCGAAGGCTCTCCCAACATCCGCCTCATTAGTGACATCACACCGGATGACCATCGTTTGTGATTGTCTGCCTGTGGCGGGTTCTTTTCTGATGATGCCGGCGGTCTCTTCTGCCGCTTCTTCATCGACATCTGCAATCGCTACCATAGCGCCTGCTTTTGCAAGTCCGACTGCGATACTTCTGCCTAAGCCGCTGCCAGCTCCTGTAACGACCGCGATTCGGTTTTGCAACTCACTGCTGACCCCTGACCCCTGACCCCCGACCCCTGACACTAATTTCTTGCGGAATGCCTCCGATTCCCAGTTGTTAATGAATTCCTGCTCGCGTTTGGTCAGCGCCATTATGCCGCCAAATTTGACCGCGTTCATACGAACGGCGAGCGAGCCGGTGGTAATTTCAGCGACAATGGGGGCCGTTTTTTTGTCCGCTGCGACAAAAAGCCCCATCCCCTTAACAACGAACGCCGCAGAGGGCTTTTGCCCTTTGCTCATCAGCTTCTTCAATTTTGCTGCGATTATGTTAGCGTCACACTTTTCCACCCACATCGCCGAGCCGTTTGCGTAAACAAGCTCGTCCGGGTTCAGCGCAGCCGTCCCCAGCAGTCTGCCGGCGTCCCTGCGGGCCATAAATGCGGCAGCCGCCTCGCTCATTCCAAAATACGTTACCGGCAGGTATTGCCCCGCGGCATCGAAGACCGCCTTGCGTATCGCCAATTTGGCAGCGGTGATGTTTTGTCTGTTGGAAACCGAAATTTTTAAATCTGAAATCCGAAGTCTGAAATTTCTCAGCTTGCTGCTGCACCGCTTTATGACCTTCCGGACAAGTCTCATCGCGGCTTCGGCAGTCGGCGCGGTAACAAAGACTCCGTGCTTTTCGAGAAAGAGGATTGCCGGCCTTTTGCCGAACTGCCTCTGGTAATTGCCTGCGAGCCGGGCGATTTTCTTTGCGAGCATAAACCCGGGGTCTGCATACGGCACCCACAATGGCGGTCCGCCTGCGGCGGATTCTTTTTCAAAAAGTCTTTCAATCTCGGCCCTGCCGTTTCTTGCATTTACGTATGCCGCCACCACGAGTGGATGAAGATGAATGACGCATCTGTCAAGAAAAGCGTGCAGATGCGATTCCACCGACGGCCTTGCCCCGGTGGTGACATTATCATCGCAGGCGAGAAGCAGGCGGTTTACCACCTCCGGTTCCCGCGTCCTCGCATCGAGTCGTGCGAGGGATTTGTCTGCGATAATTGACAGGACCGGCGCCAGCCGCAGCCGCCGCCAGCCCTGCTTCTCATTCATATCTTTAAGGGCCGTGCCGCTGGCTTTAATGTGCATATATTTGCCGTCCGCAGTCTTCACCGATGTGTTGCCGCCGCCCCCCTGGACAAGCGAGGGGTCTTTGCCTGTGACATTCGATATTCTAATCAAATCCGCTAATGTCTTATCCATTCTCACTCACCTCTTCTGTGGCTATGCCTGTTTTGCCCTTTCTCTTTTTATGGCCCAGATAGTTGCTGCGACAAAATAAATCAGAGTCGGCCAGATAAGTATGCTCTTGAAAGCGGCGAAGTTTTGCTTGTATTGCCCGCTGCCGCTGAAGTAAACCCATATCGGCAGGACCAGACACATAAGTAATGTCCCCGCCGCAGCGATTCCCGAAATCCACATTACAATGTCACCGCCTTCGGTACTTTTCATCGCTGTTTGCCTGTCAACCTGTGCTTGAGCTGCCGCCGGCGCCGGGTGTGTTTCTGCCTGTGTCTGCTCTTCGACTTGTCCTTCAAATTTCTCGCGAGCCCCGGCTATCGAGGAGAAGATAATGTAAAGCACAGCAGTCAGGAACCACACCGGCAAAAATAAGAAGAATAAATGCAGCGTTCCTGTTTGCTCAAGGGTAAGCGCCACGCCAATTCCAATGGCCCAGCTAAGCAAGGCCGGCCAGCTTACGAGCAATTTCTTGCGGGAGGCCCGGAATCGGGTCAGGCCTATCTTCGGGAAAATCCAGTGCTCGACGAAAACGATTGCACCTACCGGCATCAGCAGCAAACCGTAGTAACCGACAAAATCCAGCAGCTTGGTGAACACAAACGGCGAACACGCGATTACTGTGGTGACAATTCCCACCGCCAGTGTTACTAACCATCGCGGCCAGCCCGGCGTGACCGCCTGAAAGGCCAGCCCCGCCCTGTACAATGTGGGGTTTGAGGTCGTCCAGCCGGCCAGCACGACGGCAATAATCCCGCATGCGCCCAGGGCCTGCCACGCGACGCCGCCTGCATCCAGCTCGCTCATAGTCTTGCCCAAAACGACGGCGGTTGCCGCACCCATAATGCCCGCGCATATCCACGCCAAATAGTGCCCCAGAAACATCCCGAAGGCCGAGTACAGTCCGTAAGAGGCACTTTTTGCATACCGCAGCAGCGCCATATCGGATAGCCCTGCGTGCATTGCCAGATTGCATATCCACGCGAAGGCCGCCACGTGCCAGAATCCGATGGGCGCACCGCCTCCCGGCGCCTGGCCCGTCCATATCGCTTTGTTCGCCAGCGTCCAGAAATCCTGGAAACTCCCCATCTGTTTGTTGAATACCTTATCAGCCAGGCCGGGCAGCATTGCTATCGCCCCTGCAATGAACATTAAAAACATCCACGGGGAACAGACCTCGGAGAATTGCGCGAGACTTTTGAAACCCAGAATTGCCAGCGTAACCACGACTGCCCCAACCACGATTACGACCAGCACAAATCGCATGTCCTCCGGATACCAGCGAGTCTGGGCCGGGATGCCGAAGGGAATGCGGATTGCCGACGCTGACACCGTAATCATACACCCTGCCAAAATGCAGAACAGCGCCGCATTTAGAACGTTGTAAATCGTAGTGGTAACAGGTCCGGCAATCTTGCGCAGATACCAGTAGAGCGTCAGCCGCGTCTGGACCGCAATAGGAGCGCAGATGAATGTCCACGTCAGCACCGCCATAAGATTGCCGATAAGCAGCCCCACAAATATATCAAAAGGTGTTGCACCCCAGGCCACAAATAGCGCCCCGATGACAAACTCGGTTCCCGCTACGTGCTCTCCCGCAAACACGCCCGCAAAGTGCTTGCCGGGCAGGAGCTTATTCGGGGGCACCGGCTCACGCTCAAATTCGTAGAGCAAATCCATTCCCTTGATGGCACTGCTTTTAATGTCATCCGCCATTTGTGCTTCCTTTCACTTATGCTGACTTTACCTCAGATTTGTCACGCTGGCTTCGTAATCCTTTACCTCTTTTAGCCAGTCCGGCCCGCTCGGGACATCCTGCCTTTTGCAATAGTAGTCCCACACCGCCCCGAATGGCAGGCCCTTTATCTCTTCCAGCATCGCAAGCCGCGATGTGTAGTCGCCGCCGGCCTCCAGCTTTCGCAGCTTCGCCGTCGGCTCCAATAGCGCAATCAACATTGCCTTCAGCATACACCGTGTCCCCGTCACCCAGGCCGACACGCGGTTAATACTTGCATCGAAGAAATCAAGCGCAATGTGCACCCTTTCAAGGTAATCGCCCCGCACTATCTCCTCGGCGATTGCACGCAGCTCGTCCGACAGGATAACCACGTGGTCGCTGTCCCATCGCACGCCTCTTGAGACGTGCAGCAGTATCTCGTCGAGGAACGTCAATACAGATGAAATTTTGTCGGAGATAATTTCCGTCGGATGAAAGTGCCCCGCATCCAGGCAAAGCAGCAATTTATTTTCAATCGCGTAGCCCATATAAAATTCGTGCGAGCCGACGACATAGCTTTCCGAGCCGATGCCGAACAGTTTACTCTCGACCGCATCCAGAAGAAATTTGCGGCTTATCTTTTTTGCGAATATCTCGTCGAGCGATTTTTTCAGCCGCACCCGCGGCCCTTTGCGGTCCACAGGGATGTCTTTGAAGCCGTCCGGAATCCACAGGTTCGTTACGCAGGGCGTCCCCAGTTTTTTCCCTATATGTGCCCCTATCTTTCGGCACACAATCCCGTGCTCCACCCAGAACCGCCGTGTCCCTTCGTCGCCGCTGGAGAGCGTAAAGCCGCTTTCAGCCTTTGGGTGCAAAAAAAATGTCCCGTTAAAATCCATTCCCAAATTATTTTCCTTTGCCCAGTCAATCCAGCCCGCAAAGTGCTCCGGCCCCAGCTCGTCACGCTCCACTTTCTCGCCCGCCCCGGTCTCGGCATACATCGCGTGGATATTCACCCGATGTCTGCCGGGTATCAGGCCCAGGGCCTTTTTCAAATCCGCTCGCAGCTCGTCCGCCGTCCTCGCTTTGCCGGGATAAGCCCCTGTCGCCAGTATTCCTCCGCTGCCGACCCCTTCGCACCGCTCAAACCCTCCCACATCGTCTCCCTGCCAGCAGTGCAGCGAAATCGCAATCCTGCTCAACCGCTCCATCGCCTTATCGGCGTCCACGCCTAACTCGGCGTACTGCTGCCGTGCGGCTTTGTATGCCTTTTCAATTCCCTTCAAGTTCTTCATCTCGCTGTCGTTCTCCTTCTAATGAATAGAAACGCAAGTTTCAAAAGCCCGGGATTCGGATTTACTCACTTGATTTTCAGCACGTTCCTATCAGCCAATTTCGGGAAGGCCTGGTGGGGTTCTGTCTGGTACCAGAATGCAACCGACGAAATATCATCCTGCAAAGGCAAATACCTTCCCTCGCTTTGCCATCCAAGCGCCTGCATCGTTACCTTCAAGTCCTTTTCAAACCGGATAGGGTCCATAATGTGCCAGCGGTATAATCCGAACCGCGGCTGCTTTTCAGACTTTATCACCTGCGGCATACCTGAGTAGGGCCTGTAGAATTCCTGATACTGGTCGGTGCCCGGTTTCGTAAAGCCGTAAGAACCGCAAAAGTAATCTTCTGTTCCGGTTCCGCAGATTGTAGGAAATTCCTTGTCGCCATCCATATAAAACTTTATCTCTCCTTCGCCCCACCACCCGGGGCTGTTTGAACCCCACGTCATATAAGTCCCTACGTAGTGCCCCTGCCCGCCTATATTGTCAACAATCGTATAAACCTCTTTGGAGACAACCGGATTGGCGCGCCGAAATTGGGCGTGGAAATAAGCCATATCGCGGCCAACATCCGTAAGCGTGTAGTCAATCTGGTAATATAGCGTCATTGGCTTTTCATCGATGTTGGTCATAGTGATTTTGCAGTGCTTCCGAAACGGCATCGCCCAATAACAATTCAAACCGCTCATAGGATTGACGCAAACTGCCAAAGAAGAGACCTCAACATACGCGCCTAATCCGCACGCAAAGAAGTCGCCCACGGGACATTCGACGGAGGGTTCCTTCTCGCCGTCCCAGTAAATCCGAAGAATGCTCAATCGTGTGTCGCCGGTCGGAGTCATCCAGATATGCTGAATTGCGCCGGCTCCGTTGATTTCGCCCATAACGAAAGTCTGGCCGGCTCCATTGGCCACAGAAGGAGAAATCTTCCAGCCCCGGCCCAATTCACGGGCAGCCCCGGCCCCCGTCCCTTCCGTTGCCATACCTCCTTTACCCTTTTCGCCGGTGAAATTCTCCGGGCTGATTGAGCGGGTCCTGGCATACGACAGGCGGGGCAAATTTCCGATACTCATATTCAACCCATCAAATTCCGCCTTTTGCCCATAAGCGCCTGCTGCCAGGAAAACCGCCAGGAGAATGCAAAGCGACCGAACCCTTTTTGCGAAACGTGTCTTTGTTACTCGTTCCATAATTCCATCCTTTCCTTATTGGTCAAGTTCTTCCAGGTTTATATATCAGGTTTGATACATTTCCAATAGTTTCTCTTCCGCTTCTTTTGTCCACAACCCGTCATTCAAGCGTTCGGCGACCTCCGGCATCTTTTCATTCAGCTCTTCCAGCCGCACCAGCCCTAAGTTTCTGCACGCCGGATACACGATAATCTTTCCCGGTATCGACCTGTTCTCCACCGCCCGAATCCCGGCGGTGGCGCCCTCAAGTCCGCAGACAGCCGCAACAGAAACATTGGTGTCCAGTCTGCCGGATTCCGCCTTCTCCAACATTCGTTTCATATCTTCCAGCGTTGAGCCGCTTGTCGCAATAAAGTACAGTTGTTTTTCGATATAGGCATCCAGGTCAATCTTTGCCGTTACCGCCGCAGGTATTCCGGCGAAGATATTTATTAAGCCCCGCTTATTCGCGCTCCGCACCGACCCGGCAACCAGCTCCGGCACCGGCGCCATCAAAGCGACATAGTCAAAAGCTACATCTGTTTTCTTTTTGGTTGGGTTATGTGCTTCATACCGGACGCCGTTTTTCCCGGCCAGCGGCGCAGCAACTCTTGTAACCGCAGCCAGTCTTTTATCGTCAACGTCGCTTGCCACAACGCTTACGCCTTCAACGCCCTGGCAGATATTGCGGATAGTGTGCATCATACCCATCGGCCCGCCCGCACCGATGATGTTAATCTTGTCGCCGGGCCTAATCTCGTCGCTGGGTGGTATTATCTCCATCGACCTGGCGGGGTCGAGACCGCTTGTCCCTATTATCCGAATCCCGCCATAATGTATTCGCCCGACTGCCGTGATAACGGTTCCGCCGAGCTTGCCGCCGCAAAGAGCGATATTGAACAGGCCTCGCGAAGCTACTTTTGCGAACAAACCTTCAACGGTTTTCGCATCGCATCCAAAGTAAATCACATCGTCATAGCCGGCATCAGGCAGTTCCGAAATGCTCGCTGCTTTTTTTATCGCCACACCAGGCCCGGCAGGTGCCGGCCACCGCGAGACCCACATTATTTGAGCGGGCCTCCCATAGCGATTCAGCAGACTTTGCAAAACATTCGCAGGCACTTCCGGCTCAGCCACTATGAGCATTTGGCCGCCTGCCTTTAAGGTTGTTCGCTCCCTTGATGCATACGCATCTTCAACGCACGCCCACGGCTCCACCAATGCCACAGCCGAGCTGGACAGGTTCTCTGTGACCGGCAGGAGCATCGAGTCGCCTTCCGGCGAAGTAATGACCCGCTCGTCCAGCAGCACATATTCCTGGAGTGCCCCCTCAAAATTATATCCGAACGCCCCATTGGAAGTGGCGGTCAACAGCCATCTATAGTCGGCTTGAACAAGATAGCGTTCGCCCGCCTTAAAATCTTTCACGTCCGGTCCTGCAGCCGCGACTCTGACTGATGCTTCGTGTCCCGGCACCGTTGCCGCTTCGCCGGGGACATAGCTCGACACCTCTTTGAGTATTTCAAGGTCGATGCCGGAAACGAGTCGGCCTTTGCGAACGTGGGTCGAAAATTGTTTCAGCAGTTTGAGGTCTGAAAAACAAAGCCCAACCGCCTCAACCCGACAGAGAATCTGGCGCCGCCCGGGTCTAATGATTTTCTTGGCCCTATTCAAAGCGAGCTTGTCAGGCCCGGTCAATTGCACCGCATATTGTGTTTCAGGCAAATGAACACCCATTTTTACAGCTCAACACAACTTGAAGTTTGCGAGACAAACTTCCCGTCATTTCCTTTTTGGATTTTGCTTTGTTCGGGTTTCAAATTTCCCCCGGCTCTTTATTAAATCCAGTATTTGATCAGGCCTCATATCGCTTCTGACGCTTTTAAGTTGACTCTCTTGCTGCGGCTGCAGCAAACTGCCCACCTGGCGGAAAAATTCGTTCTTCTCTGAAACGTTTTTGAAATTTTTCTCTGCCCAGTTGCTCGTATATCCCAGAGCGCATTCTCGCTGGAGCACCGAGTGTGCATAGACGATGTGCGCACCCTTCAAGAATATAGGCACAAGCGGCGACATCTCGTCCGTGTCGAAGTCATCGACAAATTTCTGGCCGGGGCTGTTCATTTCCGTCCCGACCACAATGGGCAGATTCAGCTTCTCAGCCAGTTCCGTTACCTCGTAAAGATTTTTGAGTTTTACATCTTTGGCCCCCGGCGTGTAATTGCGGTCCGGGATAATGTTAATTGCCGCTGTATCTATCCTCATAGCGACTTCTAAAAGTTCTTCGATTGCCTTTTCGCCCTCGCTGGTGCCGTCCAGCCAGGTCAGGGTCGGAATTCCGCCCGCCTCCAGCACAAACCGGTTCGTCTCAGCCATTTGCGGAAACGAACCTTTGTCCGGCGGCACGTAGCCTACGCCGCCGCGTTTCATTGTTTTGGCCCGAATTGTATTGAGCAGGTCTCTACCCTCGGGCAACTCTGATGCTTTTACCTCTGTCCGCAGCTTCTCGGCCCAGAACTTTGCAAGTGCGTCGGTTTTGCCGAAGAGTTCTTTGGCCTTGCGAGCATAAGCAAGGCATATATGCCGCTCTGTCGGGTTGCCCGACGGCGTCAGAACGAGCACGTCCCGCTCATAATCCAGCTCCACCGGCAGAAGATATTTGTTCACCCTGCCCATCAAATCCCGATTTCTCTGCTGCGCTGTCTTTCGCAAATTGAGTAGAAACTCTTTTTGTTCGCCCTTCAGATTGGCTCGCGGAAATCCCACGCCCATATGGTATGTGATACCCGGCTCACCGGGCGAAGTGATGACTCTATCGGCGAACTCCGGCACATAAACCCGCGTCTCCAGCCCCGCACATCCCTTAAGTCCCAGCATCCTGGCCGCCTCTAAAAATTCCTCCAGCGCATCCAGCACGTCAAAATCGACTACCCCCGCAACTGCCAGCCCTGCCTTGCGGGCCAGCCAGGCAAATTTGCTCGGCGAATATCCGTAGGTGTTGTAAGAAAAGAATGTGTGACAGTGCAGATTGACGGCTTTGCCCGCCGCAGACAAGTCAATCTCTCCCGCCCGGACCTTTTCGCATAATGCCGATATCGCCTCTTTCCTTTCAGCAGGATTAAAACTATCCAACTTGCATTCAAACTCTTCTATCAAGCTGCCACATCCTTATCAGGCTCGTTTCTCGTCTCTCGATTCTCGACGAGTATTGAGTATCCAGTATCCAGTATCGAGTATCGAGCATCGAGTATCGAGCATCAAGCATCGAGTATCGAGTTCGTTTTCTCGTATTGTTTCTTCCACAGAGCGGAATCCTGCGGCTCGTATTCTTTCAGCTCAAATGAATTTCGGATAATTTCTCTCGCCTTTACCAGCGTCTTTATCTGCCCCGCGGCTTTTGCCTGCATCAGGATATTGCCGCTGGCGGTGGCCTCTATCGGACCGGTGATTACCTTTTTACCGAGAGCGTTCGCCGTGAACCGGCAGAGAAGCTCATTTTGTCCGCCGCCGCCCACAATGTGCAGCACCTCAATCGTCTTTCCTGTAATATCTTCGATTGCCTCCATCACAAAGCGGTACTTGAGCGCCAGACTTTCCAGTATTATCCTTATCATTTGTCCCTTGTCGTCTGTTGTCTCCTGCCCCGTGTCACGCAGGTACATATTTATCCTTTTCGGCATATCGCCCGGCGCAAGGAACCCGCTGTAGTCAGGGTTGATATAAGCCGCAAACGGCTTCGCTTTCTCTGCCAAATCCGTCAGCTCGGCGTAGGACAGGTCCGCGTCTTCTCTCTGCCACTGCCTCTTGCATTCCTGCATCAGCCACAGCCCCATTATGTTCTTCAGAAGCCGAATGGTGCTCTCAACCCCCCCCTCGTTGGTGAATTCATATTCGAATGTCTTGTCGTTGATAATTGCTTGCGGCACCTCCACTCCCATCAAGCTCCACGTCCCCGATGACAGGTATGCCCAGTTGCCTTCGCCTGCAGGGACTGCCGCGACTGCGCAGGCCGTATCGTGTGAGCCGGTCGCAATGACCGGAATCTCACCGCATCCGAGTTCCTTTTTTACTTTGTCGCTCAATCGGCCCACAACCGTCCCGGGCGGGACGACCTTCGGCATAATATCGATTGGCAGGGAGAGTTTCTCAAAAACCTTCTTTGCCCATCGGCCGGTTCGCATATCCATCAACTGCGACGTGCTCGCAAGGCTGTATTCTCCGAACATCTTGTCGCACAGATAATAAGAGACCATGTCCGCCATAAAAATCAGACTCTTTGTTTTCGCCAGTGCAGCCGAATTTCCCAACCGCATCGCAAGGAGCTGATAGATACTGTTTAACTGCATAAATTGCACGCCGGTGCTTTCGTAAATCTCTCGCTTGCTTAATAGTTCAAACGCTTTTTCCATCATCCCGTTGGTCCGGCTGTCACGGTAGTGATAGGGATTTTCAATGAGCTTGCCGTCCGCATCGAGCAGGCCGAAATCGACGCCCCAGCTATCGACCCCGACTCCTGCGATTTGACCATTTGCCTTTTTCATTCCGGCCTTAACCTCGCCGAGCAGCCGGTTAAAATCCCACCGCAGCGTCCCTTTTTCCTCGACAGGTCCGTTGCTGAAACGATGGACTTGCTCAAGGACAAGTTTGCCAGCCGAAATCGAGCCGAGCATCACTCTGCCACTTTCGGCCCCGAGGTCAACCGCAATATATTGCTTCACTTCCGCCATTCTCAACTCCCTTAACGAGCATCTTCGCTGTTTTTCGAGCGATTAAAACAGCCGACACATCTTTATTTTCCTTCTACCTAACGAACTGATTTATAACCCAAATTTCTCGCCATTGCAAATTGAAAATTCACCCCTCCGCGTGTCGTCGATTTCGATTGCCTCGCACGGTTTTCACGGCAGTGGCTTTGCGCAGGTCCCGGTTTGGAAAGCGACCTGTATAATACCGGCGCCGTTGACCTCAGGGATTTCAGCATTCTCGCAGACAATTGGTCTGGTGGTGGAAAGTGACCATACGATATAGCTGCTGCGGGGCTGTTGTACTTTGCCGTCCTGAGGTCGGCACATCGACAGAGTTTCTTGCTGACCGTTAAAAAGTTCGGCGTGGAAATAGTTCAGCACATTTCGGGTGTGGTGGTTTGGGCCGGTGGTCAACCGGCGGAAGAACGCCCGGTCGGGTGGAAACGCATCTTTGCCTGGCCGATAAGGTAAAAGCTGCCGGTGATGCAAATCAGGTCCTCTTTGGTGATTGCGCTTTTGGCAACCTGCAATGCCTCCCCTAAACTGTCGGCCGCCTGGCACATCTTGCCGGATATCTCTATATACATATCGGCCAACTCCTGCGGTGACATCGCCTTGCCCGAGTTGCTCCGCGTAAAAATCACCTTATCGGCTCCATATTGTAGATTATGCAGCATCCCCTTGATGTCTTTGTCGCAGTTGCAGCCGAAGATTACTATCATCGAATCATAGGGAATATGCTGGCCTATCGCCTGCATTAGCGCCTGGATGCTCGCGGCGTTATGGGCGCCGTCAATCAGAATCCTCGGGTCGTCGCAAATCATCTCCATTCGCCCGGCCAGGGACACCTTGCTAAGCCCCTGGATGGCCTTTTCATTGTCGATGCTGAAACCCATCGATTTGAGCTTATCAAGCATCGCCAGGGCCAGACCGCAGTTGATTGCCTGGTGCCTGCCGTGCAGCGGCACTCGCAGGTGCTCGAATTTACTTGTCGGCGTGGTCAGACAAATCCGCGTGTGGGGCCCGTGCTCGCGAGACGTCTCAAAACGATGCGAAAAATCTATTTCGTCCACGCCGGTTACACTGAAAGGCGCTTTGACGGCATTGGCGTGCGACCTTAGGACCTGCATTGCCGCGGGGTCCTGCTGCACCGTAATCACCGGCACGCCGGGCTTGAACACCCCGGCCTTCTCTTTGGCGATACTCTCGATGGTGTTGCCGAGCTGCTGCTGATGGTCGAAGCTCAGACTTGTTATGCCGACCACCTTCGGCTCGATGACGTTGGTGCTGTCCAACCTGCCGCCCATACCGGTCTCGATGACCCCGATGTCAATTGCCTTGTCGGCAAAGTACATAAACGCCAGCGCCGTCATTATCTCAAAAAATGTTACCTGGGCTGCCTTCGATACCTTTTCAACCGGAGCGTAAGCGCGGTTCAGCAGGCCCAGCATCTCCGACTCGTTAATCATTTCAGAGTTGACTACAATCCGCTCGTGCAAATGAACAAGGTGCGGCGACGTGTATAGGCCCACCTTATAGTGGTTTGCCTCCAGCATCCTGGCCAGCATCGTGGCCGTTGAGCCTTTGCCTTTTGTGCCGGCTATATGGACTGTATCGATTTTTTTGTGGGGGTTGCCTAATAGAGACAACAGCTTCTGCATCCTGCTTAAGTCGAACGTTGTAACGTTGTATCGCAGGTGCTGCTGTTTCTCGTAGTCGGTCCTGTCAAAGAGATATCGGATTGCCTCTTCGTATGTCCTGAACGCCTTTTTGCTCTTGACAGTGGCGACTTTGGAGGAGGTTTTCAGCTCCTTTCCGGTTGTTTTCGCTGATTTTGCCATGAAAGTATATATCTTATTAGTCCAGGCCCGCTAAGTCAATACCGCAGACCGTAAAATCACATAATAGCTGCTCAATAAATGCCCATAACCAGTTACCGAAAAAGGTCTTATATAAAAACCGTTCCGGCCGCAGTTATATCTGAAAGGCCTTTTTACATTAGCGGTACTGGATATCTAATAAATTTATCTTATGGAAATGCGGTGTTCTGAACTCTATTGGAATACGTTTTTCAGCGGGCCGAGTTCGTTGTTTCTCTAACAAACCAAAACCCGGCTCACTCCTCTATATAAGACGCAGATTTGCCCGCTTTTTGCGCAAAGAAGTCAGAAATGTGCTTATTTTTTTACAAATAAGCTGCCTGGAAGCTGCTTTACCAGGCCTTTGAGCCGAAGTGAAATCAGCCCCGCATTGACGCTGCCCGCTGTCAGGTTTGTATCGGCAATTACCTGCTCTATATGCGAAGGTTCCCTGCACAGCTGCTCATAAATCGTTTTTTCATTGCCGCTTAGCTTCAGTTCCCTTATGTCGAATAGCGGCCTCTCTACCTTTGCCGCCGCCTTTTCCGCCGTGCCGGTGACATGCTCGGCCAGTTCTTCGCCGATGTAGCCCAGCGCCTCCATCACATCTTCCACCGATTCGACCAGCTTCGCACCCTCTTTTATTAATTTGTGTGCGCCTTTGCAGAGCGGCGAATCAATCTTCCCCGGCACCGCCATCACCTCGCGGTTATTTTCCATCGCTGCCTTCGCGGTAATCATCGCCCCGGAGTTCAGGGGTGATTCGATTACGATTGTCCCCAGTGACAGTCCCGCTATTATCCTGTTGCGGGGTGGGAAATTTTCGGATAACGGCTCATATCGCAGCGGCAGCTCGCTGATGCAAGCCCCCGATTGCGCGATAAGCTCAAAGAGCTTTTTATTCTCCGGCGGAAAGATATTGGAAAGTCCGCAGCCCTGCACCGCGATTGTGCGTCCTTTTGCTGATAGTGCGCCTTGATGGGCGGAGGTGTCTATCCCGCGGGCCATTCCGGAACAGATAGTAAATCCCGCCGAAGCCAAAAAATGTGCAAGCCGGGATGCCTGCTCCTGGCCGTAAAGACTGCACCGGCGTGTCCCCACTATCGAAATGCACAAATTATCGTCCCGCGTCAAAGTCCCTTTTACGTAGAGAACAGGCGGCGGGTCGTAAATACGTTTCAAGACCGGCGGATACCGCTTGTCTTCAAGATTGATTATCCACACGCCTAACTTTTCTGCCAACTCCAGCTCGCCCGTTACGTCGAACTTGTCGCGCGATGCAGTGATACGTTCGGCGATTTTGAATCCAATGCCGTCAATTTTAGCTAATTCACTGACCGAAGCACCGAGGGCTTGGTCAGCAGAGCTGAAGTGTTTTACGAGCTTTGCGAAAGTAATTGGGCCAACCTCATCGGCCCTTATTAGTTTGAGCCATTTTTCGATATCGACTGAATTTTGCTGCGGCTTTTCCATTCCTTATATTCTCAAGAACTGAAAGTTCGAGCCGGAGTTTATCTAAAAATTCCCGGCGGTCAAGAGAAATCATTCGCGTATAGAGTATAGAGGCGGTGCTTGGATACTCGATGCTGGATACTTCCGCCTTCGCTGAAGCTACGGCGGACAAGCGATGCTCGTATCTACAAATGGTTCGTGGTTACAGTTAATCCTGAATTTTTGGTTTCCGGCTCTTGCGGGAGGGGGTAGAATTAACCAGCAAATTTTCGTTGGGTTAGAGGTCGGTATGTATTTCTGACAGGGGTTGGTAAAAATGGGTGAATCCAAATGTGAACATGAGAAGTCAAACGATAATCAGCGGTTCAGTCGAGAGCAACGAGATTCCAATATCGAAATTCGGGGAATGAAGGTTTTATCGCTGGCGATATTGGTTTTGGCTGGTCTGTGCGTGGAAGTTGCGCAGATAAAAGCGGATGAAATAAAGCCGGTTTATCCGGAGAAGGAATGGGCGGTCAAAACACCTGGTGAAGTCGGGTTGGATGCGACAAAGCTGAAGGCGTTTAGCGACTATGCGGGTGGGTTTGGATGTGTGGTGCGAAATGGCTATATGGTCTATACCTGGGGCGATGCGAGCAAACGAAATGATGTCGCCTCAGCGGTCAAGCCGGTCTATACGCATTTTCTATTGAAAGCTGTTGAGGAAAAGAGACTTGCCGGTATCGATGACAGGGTGGCCAGGTTTGAGCCGGGACTTAATTCGCTAAATGAGGCGCTTGGCTACAAGGACCGCAAGATTACCTGGCGACATTTGTGTAACCAGATATCCTGTTACGGCGTGCGGGACCGGCCCGGTGATGCCTTCGATTACAGCGACTACAATATGGCCCTATTCTTCGATACCCTGATGCTCAAGGTCTATGGCGTGACGTATCAGACCGTAGATGCGGAGGTTTTGCATCCGAAATTGACGGACGCACTTGGCTGCCAGGACAATCCTACCTTTATGGCCTTCGGGACGGAAAATCGCCCCGGCCGGCTTGCGATTTCGCCGCGCGACTTCGCCCGCTTCGGCCTTTTGTATCTGCGTAAAGGCAAATGGCAGGATAAGCAGCTTATCGACCCGCAGTATGTAAAACTGGCGACCACGTCGCCGCTGCCTCTTTCGATTCTGCGAACTGATGGACAATCTGCAGAAATGATTGCGGACCAGCGGTCGATCGGCGGCGGCAATAACCAGTGCGACCACAATGGCAGCTACAGTTTCACCTGGTGGGTGAACGGCATCGGGCGGGACGGCACACGCAACTGGCCCGATGCGCCGAACGACGTCTTTGGCTGCTTCGGTCACGGTGACATTCGCGCGATGGTTGTTATGCCGAGTCTCGATTTGATTGTTAGCTGGAATGATGCCAAAATCGAAGGAAACAAAATGGTCAGCCACGCCCTGAAGCTGCTGGCGGATGCTGCGGCGGCGCCTCAAGCCCGGGATGGCCGGATTATTGTAGATAAAGAGCATCCACAATGGCTGAAGCGAAAAGACGGCAGGCCGTTTTTTATGTGCGGGCCGGGCGACCCGGAGGGTTTCCTCTATCGCGGCAGGCTCAACCCCGATGGCACCCGCGACGGCGACCAGATGGCTTTGATAGAGAAGCTAAAAGGCACCGGAGCAAATTGTATCTATATGATGGTAGTGCGTTCGCACGGCGGGGATGGCGATAAGACGCATAATCCGTTTATCGACAATGACCCGAACAAAGGGCTCAATCCGGCGGTGCTTGCGCAGTGGGAAGAGTGGTTTACGGAGATGGACAAAAACAGCATCGTCATATATCTATTTTTCTATGATGACAGCGCACGGCTGTGGGACACCGGCGACCTGGCAGGTGAAAGCGAGAAGCGATTTATCCACGCCATAGTTGATAAGTTCGAGCATCATAAAAATTTGATGTGGTGCGTTGCGGAAGAGTATGCCGAGGCATTCAGCCCACAGCGCGTGAAGAATATCGCCGCGGAAATTCGTGCAGCGGGCGACTTCGACCATGTGATAGCTGTCCACAAACACAGCGGCCTTGATTTTTCCGAGTTTGCCGATGACCCCGGCATCGACCAGTTCGCGGTCCAATATAATGTCCCCACTGCAGAAGTCCTGCACGAAGGTATGGTTGAGGCCTGGAAGCTCGCACAGGGCAGATACAACCTCAATATGTCTGAAGCGGCAGACTTCGGGACCGGCGGCGAGGCCCGCAGGAAAATCTGGGCCTGTGCAATGGGCGGTGCGTACGTGATGGTTCTGCAGATGGACATTGCCGGCACGGCGAAAGCAGACCTTGAGGACTGCGGCCGACTTGTGAGGTTCTTTGAATCCACCAACTTCAACGAAATGTCACCGCACGACCGGCTAAAATACGCAGGCACACAGTATGTGCTGGCTCTGCCGGGGGATAGTTACATCGCTTACGCATCCGGTTCTGCGGGCGAAATCGGCTTGAAAGATATGACGGCGGGAGTGTATGAATTTCGCTGGCTTGATTGTATAACCGGAAAGGAAGTCAAACAGCCCCGGGTAAATGTTGCGGCAGGGGACCAGAGCTGGAAAAGACCCAATAGCATAAGCGATGAATTGGCGGTATATATAAAACGGCTCGGAAAGTAGTTGTCATAAAAAATTGAAAGAGGAAACTACGTGGCGGGCGTGGAAACGGCTGGCGTATCTTTGCCGGAGTGCAGCGTGAAAATATCGAGCGTAGTTTCTCGAAAAGCGGCGGTGGTTCACAGAGAAGAAAGAGTGGATTGTGTTTATGGGAATTAGAAAGTATTTGTCACCTGCGTTAGCGCTGTTGTTTCTGTCGCCCGCGATTGGCGAGCTGTTGTCAGGCTCGGCTCCGCCGGCGGAGTTCTTCAACCCGTTGGGCTTTATTATGCTCGTGGTGCTTTACGGGGGCGGCGCAATACTTGCGCGGGAGCTAACCTGCCGCTGGGGCAAGGGCTGGCCGACGCTACTTGCACTTGGCGCAGCTTACGGAATCGCCGAAGAGGGCCTGATGTGCAAGAGCTTTTTCGACCCGAGCTGGATGGACCTCGGCGCACTGGGCAGCTACGGCCGCTGGATAGGCGTCAACTGGGTGTGGAGTCTGGAACTGACTATCTATCATTGCGTGTTCAGCATTGCAATTCCGATTCTGCTGGCGGGCATTCTCTTTCCAACCTGGCGAGACCGACCGTGGGTTAGTCGGCGAAAGCTCATCACGCTTGCCATTTTATGGGCAGCAAACGGCCTGTTCATATTTCTGTTCATTAGTCCTTACCGCCCTGCAGCGTCGCACTATTTGCTGACGCTGGTAATAATGGTTGGCCTGGGCGTTTTGGCGTGGCAATTGCCACATCCAAAGGTTGTGATTAGCGAAGAAAGCAGCATGGCGGCTCGGGCTTTTTGGTTCTTGCCGGTTGGTTTTGTCGGGACGCTCGCTTTATTCTTTCTCGTATGGGTGGTGCCGAAAAGCGGGATTCATCCACTACTTACGATGTCTTTAATGACAGGACTTGTTATATTGGTCGGCTGGATTGTGCTCAGAATGTCGGGCGGCGGGGTGTGGACCGAAAGACATCAATTGTCGCTTGTTGCCGGTGCGCTTGGCTTTTTTATTCTGCTTGCCCCGCTGCAGGAACTGGACAAGAACCGCACCGACAATACAACAGGGATGACTATTGTTGGCCTGGTAATGGCGGTTTTTCTTATCTTGTTGATGTTGCGCATAAGAAACCAAAAATGGTCCACTGTAGATGAACAAACCGGCCCTAATTGAGGGTGGTTTTGGAAGTCGGATTCAAATTATTAAAGAAAGTGAGGTAATGGTTATGGACAAACTTTATGAAAATTCAGAGACAGGTTGTTGCCCGAGGTTCAATCCGCAGCCGTGGGACGAAAAAGAGGTAGTTTTTAAGGACAGGTTATTTATTAAAGACCGCGTAACAAGTTTCCTGCACATCCCGCTGAACTTCGGCAAAGTAATGGTAAGAAATATGGAAAAGATTCAGCAGGCCGGCGCCCTTGCTCCAGAGCCGCTTTTGCTCGTGGATGAAAGCTCGCTCTGGGGAGCCGATGTCTATATTGCGGTCAGCAAATCAGTTCCAGGTTCAGAGATGGCCAGAATATCCGGCACCTTCTTAACCAAGGTCTTTGAAGGGTCTTACAAGGACATCAGAAAGTGGATAGACCAGATGAAGGTCTATGTCAACTCAAAGGCCAGGGACCTGAAGAAACTTTATTTCTTCTACACCACCTGCCCGAAATGCGCCAAGTTTTACGGCAAAAACTATACTGTCCTTCTGGCGCAGGTTTGAAAAGTTGGGAAATAAGGGTTTTTTGAGGGTTTTTTTGAAAAATGGGGTGGTTGGTGGTAGTAAAAAGTGCGATTTTATAGGACTTATTTGTTTTTGGGCTAAAAATGAGGGTAAAAATTGGCAAAAATTAGCACTTTTTTGTACTTTTTTGCACTTTTTTAACAGAAATTGAACGGAAATTGACAGAAATGAGCAGGTTTTGAGCATCATTTTTTAGACAAGGCATCACCGCTCCTCACCAAAATGATTTATGGTGGATGCATCAATCAGTCAGTATACCAGCCTGCCTGCCAGAGCCAGCTGTCTGCCAGCTTAGCCAGGTCGGCGAAATCTACATATCCACTCCGGTCGAAATCACAACCCTGGCACCAATCCGGCTCTGAACAGCTACTTTGCCAGTATTGGGCCAAATTAGCCAAGTCTGCGAAATCAATTTTGCCGTTATCAGTGACATCAGCTATTTTGCCAACCTTAACCAAGCTGAAAGACGTGTTGTTATTTTCGTTTGATTCACGGATGGAATTCGGCTCATCTATAGTAACATATAGTTCGATTTCGATGTCATTAAAGTCTTCGGCGACAATATTCCAGAGGTGCCATACGTCATAGAATGAATTAGGTTCGAGTCTGTTGATGTTGAGATTAGCTATTTCCGGACCGGTTGCGGAGTCTCTATGAATTGTGACAGCGATATTTTCCGCGGGCAGACTGCCCGTGTTTGCGATTCTTGCGGTTATTGCCCGAATTTTGGGGCCGATTCGTTCGGAAATTATATGAGCAACTGTCAGGTCAGCAGCCAAAACCTGGATGGAAGCAACGTTGTTATTTCTGTGGGCATCTTGTATTTCAAAATTCGGGTCTATCACAACATATATCTGCTGAGGTTCATTGACTTCGGGGACAAGCCAGGAGACGGAAGCGGCAGTAGTATCTCCGGCTGGTATTGGGCCGGGGATTGTCTGGCTGCCGATTAAGACGCCGTTTGCTTCGGGGTCGCCATTGTAAAATGCGACCGGGACATTTACTTCTGCGACGTCACCTGCATTATGAATTACCGCGTTAATATTAACGGTCGAGCCGGGCGTTGGATTTGGAACACTTAAAGATATGTCGCCGGAGCCAATTGCCAGGTCGCCTTTAATTGTATGTCTTAATACGTAGAGGTCCACACGATTTGGTTCGGGGACGCCGTTGTTGTAGATGATTTCAACCTTGTTATATGCAACGGCCAATTCACCGGCGCCGGCATAAGTTGCCGAAAGTGAACGCTCCATCCCTCTATCAGTCGTAAGCTGGTATGGCTTGCTCCAGATGGATAAAGCGGGGTCATAGGTAACAGTGAAGATGTCCACGCCTTCTGCGGAGGTGTCTGCCCAGAAAAGCGACATTTGGCCGGCCGGGCTTTTGGCCAGGCGGAAGTCCATTACTGCCGATGAGCCGACGGTGGAGAGTATCTGCTGAACATTGTTGACGTCCAAGTTGCGGCAGCTAACAAGGTTTGCATCGCAATACCAGACAAGCAGGATGTCGCTGCCGTCATAGACTACTTGTGGATTGTCATCGAGGGAATTGTCATCGGTAATTCGATAAGGTAACGACCAGCTTGACTCATTGTATGTTATCGCGTAAAGTTCCTGGTCGGTGTCGGTGGCCCAGTTGCAGTCGGTGTCGAGCGAATAAACGTAAACAGCTCTGTTACCGTCATACGCGAGGTCGGTTTTAAGAATCAGGCCGATGCCGGTGGCAATGGTGCTGGGTTCGGTCCAGGTTTGGCCATTCCAGAAGCTACAGCGAATCTCGTTGAGGGCGTTCGGGTCTAAGCCGAGGAGGTCGTCTTTTTCATTGTGAATCCAGACGGTGATGGCGGTGCCATTGTCGGCTGCGGCGATTCGCGGGGTCCGGTCAAGGTGATTATTGCTGGTTAGGGTCTGGGCAGACCAGGCGCCGGAGACACTATTATAGTGGGCGGCTTTGATTTCCATTGCGGCAGCCATTTCGGTCAGATTCGTGTCGTTTGGCAGATGCCCGTTGACGTTTTCCCACACACAAAGGGCGTCGCCGTCCGCAAGTGCGACAATCTTAGGTGAGAAATCGGCTGTGCCGTCGTCGTCGATTGGTCTCGGCTCGGTCCAGTTCCCTTCTCCGCACCTTGCAAAAACAACTTCGTTGCGGTTGACGCTGTTTGGGTCGCCCGGGTCGCGGTTGGGGTCATCGTAAATCCAGGCGAGGAGCAGGTCGTTGCCGTTGGCGGATATTGATGGCTGAGAATAACCGAAGACATTAAATTGGAGAAGCTGTTCTTCGTTGGGTTCGGGTGAGGTCTGTGTCACGCCTTCGAGGGTTGCCAGGCGTTCCTGTTGCGGGAGGGCGGGAGCCCAGATTGCGTAATTCGGGCCGAGGTAGTTGCGGCCCATTATTTTAAATTTGCTTATATCGGCCGGGGTTAGCGACAGAGATGCCATAGCAACACCAGTCCCTTGGGCGCCTTCGCCGAAACACCAATCGTAGCTATTGGAGTAGAGAACATATTCGTAAATATATGCAACAACTCTGACTCCGTAATCAAGCGTGATACAGAGTTTATAAAGGTGGGGTTCTCCAGGAAACTGCAGGCCCATATCTGCGCTGCCACCCACATAGCCCTCGGCGCCGAGAATGCCCCTGACACCGACGCCGGCCGCAAGCTCTACATAGATATCGAAATCAACATCTCCGGAGACAGTGGGGTAGGGGTCCCAATCTGTTAGCTCAAGCATACCCGAGAGGTCAAATTGGAGTGCCACACTCCAATAGCAAGGGACAGGGACACCACAGACAACAATAATGAATGGATATGTATGTCTATATCCTGCATCCACGCTAAACACGATTATGCCGCCTGGTTTCCATTTTCCCCCCGTATATTCCCAGTAGAGCCCAGCACCAACCTGCGGTTCTACCCCAATATCGGCTGCTTCGATTTGTTCCCAAGGAGGCCAAGATGCTATTTGAGCGAAGGCGGTGCCGTCTCCGTTGACCGTTGCGGAGATGGGGCCGATGAGTTTGCACAAAAAACTGTTTCCGCTGAAGACAGGGATGTCGCCAGGTATCCCACCGACCCCCTCGCCGAAGAAGTTGACAACATAGGAGTTGATGGAAATATATTTCAGGGTATCGCTCTGCGGGTCAAGATGCAGAACTCCTGCTGGTATTCCTTGCGGGGGTGGGATTACCTCGAGGTTGGCGTATACTGGAGATGATTCATTTGAACTGGCGTCAATGGCAACGACAGAGAGTCGGCCACAGCCGATGGAACCCATATCAGGATTGTTGAATGTGCGAGAAATAAAGCTGCCGGAGACGGCATCGGTTTGAGTGGTCCCGTTAGGCAGAATCCATCGCACCTGGCTTGGGGTGTGGCTTCCCCAGTCGATTGTGACATTTATTTTTTCGGAGCAAGGGACGCCATTGAGGAAGTAACAGTGCCTGGAATCGTTGAAGTATTTATCACCTTCAATCTGGGTGGGACCAAACGGAAAGAGCGTCTGTTTCAGTTTCTGTTTCGTAGAAAAGGATTTAGAAGAATTCGAGTTTTGGTTGATAGATGTCGTCGTGGTCGTAAAAGTATACCCTGCCTTGGCCGCGGTAACCATAACTTCTCCAACAGGAAGACTGGCGAATGTGAATTTGCCGTATTGGTCTGTCTGGACGGAAGGCCTGCCCGCGATACTTATGGTTGCCCCTATTATTGGTTTACCTGTCGCGTAGTCGTATAATACGCCCGAGAAGCTGCCGGTGGCCGCTCCGGGCTGCCCGGTCAAGGCAAGACTGTGCCCCCCGCTTGCTGCGACGGCCACAAAACCAGCATTCGGCGAGGGCGGATTGCACTGGCCGTAATTGTTCCATCCCCAGGCGACGATGGAGCCATCCTGCTTTAACCCGAGCGAATGATACCCGCCAGCACTAATGGCAATAAAGCCGCTATTGGGCGAAGGGATATTGCACTGGCCTTCGTTGTTCCTTCCCCAGGCGACGATGGAGCCATCCTGCTTTAACCCGAGCGAATGCCACGCGCCTGCGCTAATGGCGATAAAGCCGCTATTGGGCGAAGGGATATTGCACTGGCCGTTGCTGTTACTTCCCCGGGCGACGATGGAGCCATCCTGCTTTAACCCGAGCGAATGATACCAGCCAGCGCTAATGGCGATAAAGCCGCTATTGGGCGAAGGGATATTACACTGGCCGTAGTAGTTGTATCCCCAGGCGACGATGGAGCCATCCTGCTTTAACCCGAGCGAATGCCACAAGCCAGCGCTAATGGCGATAAAGCCGCTATTGGGCGAAGGGATATTGCACTGGCCGTAGCCGTTGTGTCCCCAGGCGACGATGGAGCCATCCTGCTTTAAACCGAGCGAATGCTCCCCGCCTGCGGCTATGGCGATAAAGCCGCTATTGGGCGAAGGGATATGGCACTGGCCGGAGCCGTTGTCTCCCAAGGCGACGATGGAGCCATCCTGCTTTAACCCGAGCGAATGATACCCGCCGGCGCTAATGGCGATAAAGCCGCTATTGGGCGAAGGGACGTTGCCGGTACTTCCCCAGGCGACGATGGAGCCATCCTGCTTTAACCCGAGCGAATGCTCCCCGCCTGCGGCTATGGCGATAAAGCCGCTATTGGGCGAAGGGATATTGCACTGGCCGGAGCCGTTGTCTCCCCAGGCGACGATGGAGCCATCCTGCTTTAACCCGAGCGAATGAAACCTGCCAGCGCTAATGGCGATAAAGCCGCTATTGGGCGAAGGGATAGTGCACTGGCCGAAGTCGTTCCTTCCCCAGGCGACGATGGAGCCATCCTGCTTTAACCCGAGCGAATGAGACACGCCAGCGCTAATGGCGATAAAGCCGCTATTGGGCGAAGGGATATTGCACTGGCCGGAGCCGTTCTCTCCCCAGGCGACGATGGAGCCATCCTGCTTTAACCCGAGCGAATAATACCCGCCTGCTGCGATGGCGATAAAGCCGCTATTGGGCGAAGGGATATCGCATTGACCAATATAAACATATTCCTCCCAGCAAAGATCCCCTTCACAAAAAGTTACCCAGTATCCATTGGCTCCCCAGGCGACGATGGAGCCATCCTGCTTTAACCCGAGCGAATGGTCCCCGCCAGCGCTAATGGCGATAAAGCCGCTATTGGGCGAAGGGATATTAGCCCAGTTGTGTCCCCAGGCGACGATGGAGCCATCCTGCTTTAAACCGAGCGAATGAGACCAGCCGGCAGCGATGGCGATAAAGCCGCTATTGGGCGAAGGGATATTGCACTGGCCGGAGCCGTTGTCTCCCCAGGCGACGATGGAGCCATCCTGCTTTAACCCGAGCGAATGCCCCCCGCCAGCAGCGACCTTAACAAAGCCGCCGGATAGGTCAACGCCGACGACCTGGTCGCCCCAGCCGACAATCGAGCCGGCAAAAGCCGGCTGAGCTATGAGAATAGTCAGGACTGCGGCAATAACCGAGCCAAATACTAATTTGCTTCTGGGATAATTGTAGAATCGCATTTTTGTCCTCCTTACCTGTCCTTGCGCTTTAACACCGCTTTTTGAATAAGCTTATTGGTGTCCGTTCTTACGGTTTGGGATTATACATATTTATAGTTCGACCGGTTTGGATGTCAAGAGAAAAATGGCCGGTGTGTAGGATTTTTTTTGAGGAGAACCCGTCTGCGGCGGGTAAACCACCTAACGCCTTCGAGTTAGGCGGCTAAACAGAATAGAACCGTGCGTAAAACGCACGGCTAAATATGGGGGATTGGTGGGCTAAAGCCCACCCTACATTTTTTTGCGGGAATGACCCCGATGAGATAGTAAACGGCACATCTCACGGGGCAAGCAGGAATGGCAAGGTAAGTCGGCGTGCCGACAACGGCTAAACAACCCGGCGGTCAAGGGGGAAATTGGGGCAGAGGCAGACTTCTGGTCAGAAGGTGATTCTGAAGTCCTTATATCGTGTGTCAAGAGGCATTTCCACGATTATAGTTTGCCTTACGCAGCCGGCGAAATCTGCCTTTATGTCCTCTATGCAGCCATTTATGTCTCCAGGAATCCCCTGCGCAAGCATCTCCACTGCGCCGTCCGGCAGATTTCGCACAAAGCCGCACAATCGATGCTGATTGGCAATCCTGTTGGCGGTATAGCGAAACCCGATGCCCTGAACGTTCCCTGTAAATATTATATGTTTTGCCGTCTGCTCCATATTTTTATGGTTGCTTATTACTTGTTCGCCGTGGTTTTTGCTGCCTGCGATAGATTGCCGGCCTCGCGGCAATATTAACCTGCGGCAATTTTCGCTGCAAGCGGCAGGTTTCTTTTTATTATTTTCAGTTCACAAAGCCGGCTTTAATATTGTAAAATCAAATAGTTCATAGTTGTTAGTTCGTAGTTGTGGAGGCGTATGGCCGGGACCAAAAAATTGCAGCCGCCATTGAGCGAAAAAATGGTGCGGGAGCTAAAGGCGGGTGACGAAGTGCTCATAAGCGGCATAATATACGGCGCACGGGACGTCGCACATAAAAGGTTGTGCGAGGCGATAAAAGCGGGCAAAAATCTGCCGTTCCCGCTCGAAGGGGCGATTATTTACTTTGTCGGCCCGACGCCGGCCCCCCCCGGCAGGGTAATCGGCGCCGCCGGTCCCACCACCTCATCGAGAATGGATGCCTTTAGCCCCACGCTGATTGCCAAAGGCCTTAAAGCTATGATTGGAAAGGGCTATCGAGCAGGCAGCGTCCGGGACGCCCTCAAAAAATACGGTGCAGTTCATTTTTCCACCATCGGCGGCACGGGAGCGCTATTGAGCAAGCATATTGTTGCGGCAAAAGTAATCGCATACAAAGACCTCGGAACGGAGGCCATAAGGAAACTGGAAGTAGTTGATTTTCCGGCCATCGTAGCATACGACTGTTATGGTAACAGCATTTATAAGGAGATGCGGAGATGAAAGTTGCTCTAATAGGTCTATTACAGTCCGGCAAGAGTACTATTTGGTCAACCATCAGCGGCAAGGCAATGCACACGGCCGGCTCGACCGCGATTGAAGAGGCAATTGTGCCGGTCCCGGATGAAAGACTCGATTGGTTAGCCAAATACTATAAGCCCAAGAAACTGACCCGCGCGACGATAGACTGCCTCGACCTGCCGGGCTTTAACTTTACCGATGACCACGGGCGGGCGGCGGCAGGACGGCTGGTTGGTCAAATAAGGACCGTCTATATGCTCGTCCTGGTCGTGCGGGCGTTTGAAAATCCCGCCATCCCGCCTTATCGAGAAGCAATCGACCCTGTCAGGGACCTGGCGGAACTGCAGACCGAACTGTTGCTTTCTGACCTGGAGCTTGTAACCACCCGTATAGAACACCTCGAAAAACAGGTACACAAGCCCACGAAAGTCCAGGCACAGGATAAAGCAGAGCTGGCTCTGCATAAAAAGCTGCAGGAGACGATTGAATCCGAAAAGCCCATCATCGCAGCCATCGAAACCGAAGCGCAGCGTGAGCTTATCAAGTCTCTGGGCTTTTTGACGTTAAAACCAATTGTCGTTGTGGTCAATGTCGGCGAGGACCAGTTGGACAAGAAATTCGATTTTGGCGCTCACCTCGATAGCTCTGTGCCGGTTACAACAATGTCTGCCGAGCTGGAATATGAACTGTCGCAGTTGGATACCGGCAGCAGGGCGGAGTTTATGGCAAATCTGGGAATCACCGAATCGGCAGCAAGTAAATTCGTCAAGAGCTGCTACGCGGCAGCAGGCCTGATTAGTTTTCTGACGGTCGTATCGGATGAGCTGCGGGCCTGGCCCATAAAAAAAGGCACTATCGCCCTCGATGCGGCCGGCAAGGTCCACACCGACATCAAGCGAGGTTTTATAAGGGCCGAAACTATGGCCTTTGACGACCTGAAAGCGCTCGGCAGCGAAAAGGCGGTCAAGGCCGCCGGCAAGGTCCGGCTCGAAGGAAAAGACTACATCGTCCAGGACGGTGACATCATCAATTTCAGATTCAACGTATAGGTGAATAGAGTTACATGGCGGGGTTTGTTAAATCGCTTTCGGGAAAACTTCTCTTCGCACTGACGGCGATGCTCGCAGCCGTTGCCATACACTCCTGCAGGGATTTAGAACACTTCGGCATCACGCCCTGCTATACGTGCAAGGTCGTTGCAGCTTACCCGCACGATAATCAGGCTTTTACGGAGGGACTGGCATTTGAAGACGGCATAATGTATGAAGGAACAGGGCTTTACGAACATTCAACTTTGCGTAAATCCATTCTCCGTAGTACTACGAAGAATGAAGTGGACCCGGCCACCCTTGCTGTTCTGCTGATTAAAGAAATCCCCGCCGAGTTTTTTGCTGAAGGCATAACCATTTATGGCGACAAGATTATTCAGCTGACCTGGCAGTCCGGCGTCGGTTTCGTTTATAAAAAAGACGACTTCCGGCTTTTGCGCACGTTCAATTACTCGACCGAGGGCTGGGGTATCACAAATGACGGGAGCCGACTGATTATGAGCGACGGCACGGCAACATTGTATTTTCTAAACCCCGACACATTTGAATCGCTCGGCAGTATCGAAGTGCGCGACCGGGGCGCTGCTGTGCAAGGGCTTAACGAGCTGGAATATGTCAGGGGCGAAGTTTATGCGAATGTCTGGCCGACCGAACGCATCGCTCGCATCGACCCACGGACAGGCCATGTCGTTGGCTGGATAAATATGAAAGGACTCTCGAATCTACTGGGCGAGAGCGAAGAAATCGACGTTCTTAACGGCATCGCTTACGACCCTGTTGGCGAGCGGTTGTTCGTAACAGGAAAGTATTGGCCCAAGCTCTTTCAAATCGAGCTTGTTGCGTTGAAGTAGCTATGGCCTTTGACGACCTAAAAGCACTCGGCAGCGAAAAGATGGTCAAGGCAGCCGGCAAAATTCGGCTCGAAGGCAAAGATTACGTTGTTCAGGATGGCGGCATCATCAATTTCAGATTCAATGTCTGCTCGTCTGCTCCGTGCAAATGCTCTTTGGACTATTTCGGTGGGTAGAATACTCCTAATACCATAAAGAGGTCTCGAAATCGTTGTGCGTTGCCAACAAAGAAATACGTGTCATTCTTAGCCGAGCACATCCGATCTAACCACCTTTCTCGGATCTTATCTAACAATACCCGTTCCGTGCTATATTTGTGACGCCAGTCTCTATAAGCTTGTCCAATTTCCCAGTCTATTATGGACAGTTTATGACCAGGACATTCCGTTAGATTTTCGCATTTGAAGCTGTAATAAAAATTTAATGGTATTTGTTCTCTGGTTTTCTTCTGCTTGTCGAAGAAAGAAAGCTGAGCATAACATGCTTCGCGTCTTCCTTGATTTTCTGCCGGAGATTTCTCCCAAGAAAACTGGACAGAGCAAGGCTTGAACATTCCAAGGGACTTGTTTTGTGTTGCGTCTTGCAGAACCTGACAGAAAGAAGGTGAAAGAGTTGGCAAAACGATTTTCTTCCGTTCTTCCCAGTTTTTCTTTGTATCGAGCTGTTTCACTACACAGATGCTGTCTGAATCGACCTTATAACTCTCAGCACGATGGTCGTCTTGGGCTTTGCGACATTTGACGTGAATGATGTTATATTTTTTGAACTTTTGGGATTCGTCCAAGTCCCTGAAAGGAATCGGATATAGCCTTATCCATTGGTTAGTGCCAAGCTCTATTCCTGCACAACAGACGGTTTCACCATATTTCCTACTGGGGTTAGGGTATGCCTTTACAGTGATTAGAACTGTCTTGTTTTCGAGGACCAAAGTCATCCCTCCGCAAATGCGTTATATGTTTATTATTCGCAGCCCATTTCCATCTCGTTCTTTTATTATCTCAGCGACAAGCTTTCGGTGGCACTGTTCTGCAACACGCTCGAAACATAAAAGACAACAACTGTTATCCGCAATGTATCTATAGGCTATCTCTATAGCCTCTCTTCTAGTTGCAAGGTATTTCTTCATGCTCCCAAAAAATAGCTGATAATCGTAGTTTCGCTTGAGCTCTTCCCTAATTGGTCTTGGACTTCCTAGTTCTCTTAGGTGGACGTAGCGGACATTCTCACGGCTCAATGTTTCAGCAAGCTCAGTTTTTGAGAAACCAGGTTTACGGGAAACAGGGTTTTCTCTTATATCGATCACATAGTTAATAGCAAAGTTTTTGAGCCGGCTGACAAAACCATCAAGACTCATTCCTTCATACCCAATAGTGAATAATTCTTTTGCCATGAAAATCTGTTTCAAAACTGGTTGTAACGGTTCGACAGGCTCGCCATTTCGAGCAATTGCTCATTGTTGTTTGTAGTTGATGAACAATGAACGCACAACAATAAACAGAGAAAAATCACACAACTTACATTATATTATCGGATAATCCGGCAGAAATGATAGAATTTTTTGGAAAAAGATGATACTTTGATTGAGTTAACTAACTGCTGTTGTTAGGTAAACAATTTGCGCAGAGTGCTGGGTTTTAGGATATGTTTTATGAAAGCGGTTGTATTGACAGGTATCCGGCAGATGGAGCTGCGTGATGTGCCGGATGCGGCGATAAAAAAAGATGACGATGTTCTACTCAAGATCGAAAAGGTAGGCGTGTGCGGTTCCGATGTTCACTATTACGAAACCGGCAGAATCGGCTCGCAGATAGTGAAGTACCCTTTCATTGTCGGCCACGAATGCGGCGCAACGGTTAAGGCCGTCGGTGCTTCCGTTACCCGCATCAAGGTTGGCCAGCGAGTGGCGGTCGAACCGGCTGTGTCCTGCCACAATTGCGACCAGTGCAGGCGGGGCAGGGAAAATACCTGCTATAATCTGCGTTTTCTCGGCACACCCGGGCAGGGCAACGGCTGTCTGTCCGAATATATCGTTATGCCGGAGGAAAATTGCTTTCCAATCGATGGTGCAATCACCCTCGACCAGGCCGTTTTGTGTGAGCCATTGGCTATCGCAATATATTCTGTCAGACAATCTCAGACGCCGGAAAACGCCGACGTGGCGATTCTCGGTGCAGGCCCAATCGGCTTAAGCTGCCTGCTTATCGCAAATGCAGAAGGCGCAGGTGCCTGTTACGTTACCGAAAAAATCCCGGAAAGAATCCAGGCGGCAAAAAATGCCGGCGCAACCTGGGTCGGCAGCCCTGACCAGCAGGATGTCGTCAAAGAAATTCTCCGGCAGAAGCCTTATGGAATGGATGTTGTCTTTGAATGTGCCGGCCAGCAGGAAACAATAGACCAGTGCGTTGACCTGCTCAAGCCGGGCGGCAAATTGATTCTCGTAGGCATCCCGCGGATAGACAAAATCTCTTTTGCCATTGACAAGATACGAAGAAAAGAAATCACCATTGTAAATATCAGAAGGCAGAATAAATGCACGCAGCATGCCATAGATTTGGTAGCTTCCGGCAGGGTCAACGTTGACTTTATGATAACTCACAGGTTCAAGCTCGAACAGACCCAGGATGCCTTCGATACGGTCGCGGAGTACCGCGATGGCGTGGTTAAGGCCTTGATTGAATTTTAGATTTATTCGTTAGATTTAGTTGAAAATGAATTGAAAATATTATATGATATAGCAGATATGGTACATATTAACCGTCAATAGGCCATATCCAATTGGAGCAATTAGCAATAGTGGTGGACATGCTTGGCCATAGATTAAAAGCAGCCAAATATTTAGGATTAAAATAAAGCTCTAACAGCAACATAGTTAGGCATGCATATATTGGAGGTGAAACATGACAAAACTTCTGGAAAAGGCATTTGAAGAAGCGTCGAAGTTAACAGAACTTGAACAAAATGTACTCGCCAAACGGTTATTGGATGAACTGGTAGCAGAAAAAAATTGGGAAAAAGCATTTGCAGGTTCTGAAGATATTTTGAGCAACCTTGCTGATGAGGCCATCGAGGAACACAGGCAGGGAAGGACAAAACCGTTAGATATTGATAGCCTATGATTTCCCACACAACAGAACGCTTCCGTCTAAGACACGCCTAACAAGTTGCCGCACCTGACCACCTCGTCCTTGTGAACTTCATATTGCACGTTTTCCTGCTTTTTTCCTCGTGTAAATTCTCCTTCTATAGTGTAATACCATAGCGTGTTACACGGCTAATCTGCCAGACGAAACGTTTTATACGGAAACAATATAATCCGTAGTTACCTTCTTGAAGGAATAGGAGAGTCAAGTATGGAAAAGAAACGTGACTCTCAAGCGGCCCTCGTGTGCGGCGAAGCTTTCCAGAGGTTAGCAAAGGAATTCATTCCCAGGATAGGCGCAATAAAGGAGGAGTGCCTCCAAGATATGTCGAATGAATTGGGAGATTTGGTGGCCTGCGCGACAAACCTGGGGTTT